>JGI12140J13697_1040179_pt1 | contig 9986 bp, 10 predicted proteins | sample ElkSlonscriptome_5_FD_13697 | JGI IMG/M metagenome (IMG submission 13697) | reverse complement strand
CAAGCCGCAGCGATTCGGGGCGATACCATACGACTAATGCAGACAGAAATAGCAGCGCCACCAGATATCGCAACAGAGACGTGGTGATTGGCTCTAGATCGACCGTTGTGTACTTCCCTGCAACAAAACTTCCGGCAAACAGTAGGCTTGCCATCAATAAGAGCAATACTTTTCGAGCCAGCACGAGTGATTCCTTGAATCAAATGAATCGATAGAATCTAGGAGTGATTGGTTCTGGAACTTAGGGCTGAGACTTAGATGTAATGACACATTAGGTTTTCACGTAGTTGGACTGCCCAAACAGCATACTACTGTCTCCGCTCAACTTGCCTTGTGAAAAGCGCGATTGCCTTATCCCAGAGAAGAAAACGATCGCGCCTTCTGTGCAGCATTTCAACCGGCTACGGTTTATCGATCACCGTCGATTGCGTTGCGCCGTGGCTGGCTAATGAGGCTTCCAGATCTCCTCGACTGAGCTTGGGCATAAACCAGCGACCAAACCGGGCATAGAGCGCTGGAATCACTAGCAGCGTCAGAGTCGTGGAGGTAAATAAGCCCCCCAGCACCACGATCGCCAATGGCTGTAGGATTTCGTTGCCTGCACCACTGGCGATCGCCAGTGGCAGCATCCCCAAGGCTGAGGTCAGAGCTGTCATTAGAATGGCATTAACCCGTTCCAGGGAGCCGTGGAAGACGGCTTGATTCAAAGGCAATCCCTGAGCGAATTTGGTGTTGTAGTTATCCACCAGCAGCAATCCGTTGCGGACAGCCACCCCAAACAGGGTAATGAAGCCGATAAGGGAAGCCACCGACATCACACCCCCGGTCAGCAGGATGGAGATAATGCCCCCCACCAGAGCCAAGGGCAGATTGATCATAATCGCCACGGTCGCAGGCAATGACCTGACAGAGAAGAACATCAGCACCGCAATGGCGATCGCCGCCAGGATGCTGTACACCAGTAGATTATTCGTGGCGTTTTGCTCTGCCTCGAACTGACCGCCGTACTGAATGAAATAGCCATTCGGCAGTTGCACAGTCTCCCGAATCTGAGCCTGAAGGTCACCCACGACGCTACCCAGATCTCGCTCGGCGACGTTTGCCGATACCACAATCAAACGGGATACGTCTTCCCGGTTAACGATGTTGGCTCCCATGCCGTACTCCACCTTGGCCACATTGCCCAAGGTAATCAGTTCTCCTGTTGGGGTAGAGAGGGGAATAGCACTAATGGCATCCAGACTGTTACGGGCAGACTCCGGCAACGCCACCGTGATGTCAATCAACTGCTGATCTTCCGGCACCTGGGAGACGATTCGGCCATTCAGAGCCGTTTCCACCACCTCTGATAGCTGAGCCATCGTCAGGCCGTAGCTTGCCGCCGCGTCCCGGTTGTACTGAATCTGTATCTGGCGGATTGGTAGTTGGGGTTCAAGCTGCAAATCCACTACTCCTGCAATCGGCTCGATAGTGTCGCGCACTTGCTCACCAATGCTCCGCAGTTCTGCCAGGTCAGGGCCGAAGATTTTGATGGCGATCGCACTCCGCACTCCCGACAGCACCTCATCCATCCGGTGAGAAATAAACCCGCCAATGTTGGGGGCGACTCCTGGCAACTCCAAAAACGCCTCCCGCAGCTGCTTGATGCTGGCTTCTCGATCCTTCAGAGCTTCGTCACTGAGTTCGATATCGACATGGGCGATGTTCACTCCAGCTCCATCCGCATCTCCCGGCGCACGGCCTGCTCGCATCTGCACCCACTCATAGAGATAATTATCTTGGAGGGAGTTAGCCAGAGCATTACCTGCACCAGTGGTGATGTCCAGGGAAATCCCTGGAAATAGCACCATTGAGTTCACCAGAGATTTCTCTTGAAACTCTGGCAAAAAGACGCGACCCAAGGAAGGTACAATCACCCCTGTTGCCACCAAAGCCGATAGCGCCAAGGCCAAGACAATCTGCGGTGCCCGCATGGAAAATGCCAACAGGGGACGGTAGATGCGTTCTGCCAGTCGGGAAACAAAGGTGCCTTCCTGGGGCAGATTCTGATTTGCCAACAGAATGGCACAGAGGGCAGGTGACAAGGTCATCGCTACTAACGTCGAGGCCAGAATTGAAAATAAGTAAGCCAGTCCCATTGGAGCGAAGATGCGCCCTTCCACCCCAGTGAGGCTGAAAATGGGGGCAAACACGACGACAATAATTACCGTCGAAAAAATCACTGCCAGCCGCACCTGTACAGAGGTGTCGAACACGACTTGAAAAGGATGCTTGGGATTGCCTTGAGCTTGGTTCGTCCTCAGCCCCCGATAGCAGTTCTCCATGTCCACAATGGCATCATCCACCACAGACCCAATGGCAACCACTAAGCCCCCCAAGGTCATGGTGTTGATGCCCAAACCAAAAGCTTTCATGAATAGCAGACCAATCAGCAGCGATAGGGGAATGGCACTGAGGGTAATGATCGCTGTGCGCCAGTTCATCAAAAACAGCAGCAGGATAATCGACACAATCACGACACCCTGAAGCAAGGAGCCGCTGACATTGCGAATGGCAGAATCGATAAAGTTGGCCTGCCGGAACGTGCGATTCACCTGCACATCGGCTGGAAAGGTAGGCTGCAAAGTGGTCATAACAGCTTCCACGGCATTGGTGACGGTAGGAGTATCGACCTCCGGCTGCTTGTTGATCATCAGTACTACCGCAGGTTGCCCGTTGAAAGTAGCATCGCCTCGCTTCAGAGCAGTACCTGTTCGCACCTCGGCCACATCCCGCAGCAGGATCGGCTGACCGTCCTGCACCTTCACTACTGAGCGCTGTAAATCTTCGACCGACTGGATCTGACCCATGCCGCGAATCAACAGCTCTTGTCCTCCACTAATCAGGAAACCACCTGGAGCGCTAGAATTTGCTCCGGCAGCAGCAGCGGTGATTTCATGCAAAGACACGTTAAAATTTTGCAGTTTTGCCGGGTCGATGAGCACTTGTTCCTGTCTTTCGTCACCACCGTAGATCGTCACCTGAGACACTCCCGGCACCGAGAGAATCTGATTTTTCAAAGTGACGTCTACTAAGCGGCGTAAATCCATCAAGTCAGCTTGGCCCTGCCCGTTTACGGTGAAGGCATATTGCAAGATGGTGCCCAACGGTGACACGAGGGGCGAGATTTCGGGGGGATAAGCGTCATCGGGAAGCTGGCTGGTGACCTGTTGCAGCCGCTCATTTACTGCCTGTCGCGCTTGGTAGATGTCGGCACTCCGATCAAATACCACGCTGACCATCGATAGCCCCACTTTGGAGGAGGAACGCACTGTCGTCACTCCAGGTAGCCCGTTCACCGAACTTTCAATGGGCACGGTAATCTGGGATTCCACTTCTTCAGGAGCCAGCCCTACCGCTTCAACCTGAATATCCACCTGAGGCGGTGCAAAGGGTGGAAATACATCCAGCGACATTTGGGCGACGCTAAAGATACCCCAGATCGTGACAGCGATCGCACCTGCCACGATGAACCACCGCTGGGCAATGGAATTTTTGAGAATTTGATTGAGAAGTGCGTTCAGCATCTACCTAAACGCTCCCTTTCTTGCCACTACCCAAAAAGACAACTGCGCCAACGACGAGGGCTACGCCTGCACTAATGGCAACAAGCCATCCCATTGGAAAACCAGCCGATGCTTGAGCCGTTTCAGCGGGTTCTTCTGCCAATTCGTTAGCTTCTACCTCAGCGTCGGCTGCCGTAGAAACTTCATCGAAAGCTTCAGACGTTATTGTTGCATCGGCTTCAAGTTCTGCTTCTGTGGGTTGGGTTTTGCGCGACTCGGCATAGAGAGACAAGCTGCCCTGGTTGACTAACTGCTCACCCACTGACAGCCCTTCCAAAATTTCAACCCTTTCGCCTTCGGTGGCTCCTGTAGTGACAGGCACGGGCTCATAGAAATTTTCGTACTGTACAAACACCAGTTGCCGACCGTTATCTTCTACAAGAGCCGACACTGGAATCATCACTGTGCCACCGCCACCATCAGCTGACTCGATTGGACTCACTTGAATACCCAAAAGCGAATCGGTCTGAGTATTGACCTCAACCCGGTTGACGCCTCCTTCAGCCTGAAACTCATCTCCATGTCCGGCATGACCCAAGGCAGCAGGGGTGCCTATTGCAAGACTAATGGCTAAAACAGCACTCAACATTGGTAAACGTTTCATAGACAACTCCTCACAGTTTTGACAAAGCGAAGCAGATTCCCCAACAGAGTGACATAGGACAGATGAAAATCAGGTGAAATCGCTGTAACTTCGATAGAATGAGCTTCGTAGTTGACGCCCACGATGAAATGCGTGTCCTGCTAGTAGAAGACGAAGAAGATTTAGGGCTGGCGATTAAGCAAGTATTGGTGAGTGAAAAGTATGTCGTAGACTGGGTTACTGACGGTGCTGAGGCGTGGCATTGCCTCAAAAGCCAGTGGACGGATTACACTGTTGCCATCTTTGATTGGCTGCTGCCAGAACTCTCAGGACTAGAGCTATGCCAGCGATTAAGAGCCCATCAAAACTCTCTCCCCGTACTGATGCTGACGGCTCTAGGGCAACCCGAAAACCGCATTACTGGACTGGATTCAGGGGCTGATGACTATTTGACAAAGCCCTTTGTGATGGAGGAGCTGCTGGCACGGTTGCGGGCATTGCTGCGGCGATCGCCCCAGCTGCGTCCTCCCATGCTGACGGTCGGAGCGTTTACCCTAGACGATGCCAAGCGTTTACCCTAGACGATGCCAATACTTTGCTTCAGGTCAAACGACTCGATCAGCCTGCTCAGGAAATTTCTCTGACTCTGAAAGAATTTCAAGTGCTGACTTACTTGATGGAAAACTGCGATCGCATCATCCCTGGTAGTAAGCTCCGCTCTCAGCTATGGGACTTGGACGAAGAGCCGATCAGTAATGTCGTCGCTGCCCAGATTCGCCTGTTGCGTCGTAAGTTTGCTCGCCACGACTGTGATTGCCCGATTGAGACGGTGCCAGGGCAGGGATACCGCTTTCGGACATTACCATGAACAGTCATCAACTCTTTCGCCGCAGTCGCCTGCGGCTAGCAACCTGGTATGCCATCGTGATGGGCGGTATTTTGAGCTTGTCAGGGTTTGGGATGGCTCGTGCTCTGGTGCAAGCAAACTGGGTCGCTTTAGAGCGAGAAATTGAATCCATTGCAGGCACTCTGCACGATAGCCTAGAGCCAATGCTGCCGCCTTCAGAAGATCCGACTGATGTATTGCAGCAAATTTTTCCTGACCTTTGCGTAGTCGATCAGCCCTGCGAGCCAAACTCCTCACTCATTCAACGCCATACGCTTGGAGTCAGCGATCGCACCACCTACTACATTCGCCTATTCGACAACCAGGGCAACCTGCTAGCTTTTTCTCCTAACCAGCCTACAACTCTCCCAACGACCTTGAACCCAGATCTCTGGCAAACCCTTCAAACCCTGGAGGGCAAGCGTTACCACCAATTTACGACTATTCTGCACAGTGCCCACACCCATTCCGAATCAGGTCAACTCCATAATGGTGAATCTTGGGGTTATCTCCAGGTGGGGCGCACCCTTGCAGCCTTTGATGCTGAAATGCAGCGGCTACGATGGGTTTTGCTCGGTGGCATTCCTCTCATATTAGGATTGATTGCAGTTTCGAGCTGGTGGCTTTCAGGACTGGCCATGCAACCCATCTATCAGTCCTATCAACGACAGCAGCAGTTCACAGCAAATGCAGCTCACGAGTTACGCTCTCCTCTCGCTAGCCTGCTGGCCACAGTGGAAGCATCGCTCCGTCTACCTCAATCAAAGCAGGTACCTGATCCTGTTTTGCTCCAAGCAGTTGAGCGTCAGGGTCGTCGCCTCAGCCAGCTCGTGACCGATCTTCTCTTACTCACAACGCTGGAGCAAAATACAACAACCAAACCTCCTCAACCTTGCTGCTTGAACGACATCATTGCGGACTTGACAGAGGAATTGGCAGAGTTAGCATCTGCGACAGATATTCACCTCAGTAGTCAGATAGTCGATATCGAAATTCACGTGATGGGGCTCGAATCGCAGCTTTACCGTCTGGTATCTAACCTAATGGCCAATGCCATTCAGTACACGCCGTCGGGCGGTTCAGTCGTAGTAAGTTTGGCCAATCATGATCGCTCCGCTACGATTGCTGTCAAAGATACGGGAGTCGGCATCCCTACTGAGGAGCAGAGCCGCATTTTTGAGCGTTTTTATCGGGTGAATAGCGATCGCTCTCGAAAAACTGGCGGCACCGGGTTGGGGTTGTCTATTGCTCAGGCGATCGCGCAGCGGCATCATGGGCAAATCACGGTCACGAGTGAAGTAGGCAATGGCAGCGCGTTCATCATTCACTTACCTCATATTGCCATTGTCTGAAATGACGATTATGCTGACGACTCCAGCAACTTCTAGCCTATAACCTTGCGGAACATGAAGAGTAATGGAGGCTCTCGTCCCTACCGGCGACCAGAGAAGCGGTAAGAGAAATAGATACCAGGGAACCCAGCTGGAGGCAAAGAGGAAAACCCCAAAGGTAAAAATCGTCGCAGGGCAAGGATTGACACGGTAGATTTCAAAAACAGAGAAGAATTGTTCGACGGTGAACGGTAACTGCATCATCGAAAAATCTTTCAAGAGATATCTATCAAAATTCGCAACCCACGCCTGACTTGCTCTTACTAGAGTTAATAGGAAAGAACCCCTTGTGCCATTCACTTTGACGCTTAGGGAAGAGGAGCCGTCTGACGATTCAAGCTGAGACGAATCACCGACAAAATCAAAATGATGATGAACAGCGCCAATCCTACGGTGCAAGCGTAGCTGATTTCCAGATTCGTCGGGTCAAAGGCTTGCTCGTAGACATAGTACACAATCGTTTTCGAGCTGTTGAGCGGCCCCCCACGGGTCATGATGTAGATTTCTTCGAAGACTTTAGTCGCAGAGATTGAGGAAATGACAGCCACCAAAAATAGGTAGGGCTTCATCAGCGGGATCGTCAGATCCCAATGCTTCGTCCAGCCATCGGAGCCGTCGATCGCACCTGCCTCATAAAGCTCTGCCGGAATGGCCTGCAAACCTGCTAGATAAATCACCATGTAATATCCCAACCCTTTCCAGATGGTGACCGCCATGACGCTGAACAAAGCCAGCTTTGGGCTTGTGAGCCAAGGCACTCCCGATTCTGAAATCCCTATCCCTTTCAACAGTTGGTTAAACAAACCCGTTTCCGCATAGAGCCAACGCCATGCAATACCTGCCACCACCATCGAAATGACCACCGGAGTATAGTAAGCCGTGCGAAACCACTGAATGCCGGGTAATACCTGGTTGACCAAAATTGCTAGAAACAACGGCGCGATTACCAAAATTGGCACCACCACCACCAAGTACAGCAGCGTATTTCCCATCGTGATCCAAAAAACTTGGTCGGAAAGAAGTCTCTGAAAATTGGCAAGACCGACCCACTCTGGAGGTTGGGTGATGTCATAGCCATACTGGGTCATGCTCAAGTACAGCGCATTGAGCGACGGCCAAAACACCGTTAACCCCAGCACTAGAAGGGCAGGCAAGAGAAACAAATAGGGCGTGGCCTGCTGCTGAAATTGGCTCCAGCGAGGATGCGGCAAGGACTGCGAAGGACGGGACATAGAACTTTAGATGAAGTTTGGTGGAGAGACAAAAAGAGTCTGCAAAAAATTCAACGAGAAAATACTATCAATTTGGAAACCCAATATAGTACAATTGTATTAAATTAGTGCTTGTCAGAATTCTTGCACCTCAGTTCGTCCTTGTGACTCTAGCTGAAAAGCAGTGAATTTGTTTCGAAAGGATTCATCATGCAGTCAAACGCTCCTTTCCTTCATCGGCGAAAGAGACGACTAGGCGATCGCTCCCCTTCCGGCTCTTTCTTTGACTCCAATAATAGAAGTCATTTTCATGGGTCTCCTCCTATTCCATCTTTCTCTTTTGACCGATTGCCGTCCCAGCGGCTGCCGCTGAGTCATTCTTCCGAGCCTACCTATTGTCACTCCTTTAAGGTCTCATCTCATCTTCGTCGTCATAACTTTTTGTCTGCCTCTGTAGCGTTGAGGTCTCCATCAGCCACATCTCCCCAAATTGCCTCCCCGCGAATGAGTCCGCGACATCAGGCTGTCTCCTCCCCGACTTTAGATAAACAGAACCGTTTGAGGCAACCAACCCCTCGGCAGTTCCGTAGAGCGCGGATACGACGGGCAAGATCTCTGCGTCACCCTAAGCCATTGCGGCGACTGGGGACAGCAGGGTTGAAAGCGATCGCCTGGATTGTTCTCGCCCTGCTGCTGCGATGGTTCTTAGAAGCGGTGATGGTTGTGACTTCTCAGTTTTGGTTGTTAGGAACCCTCTTGGCGATCGCCCCTGCCGTCACTGCGGTGTGGTTGACCCAGACTTCCCCTCGCACTGGACTCAAGATTGGCTATCGCTGCTTACTCGTCATGGTTGGACTGCTGTTGGGTGGAAAAGTTGGAGGCTTGTGATGATATCGACTCTATTTCTCGGTGTTTTGTGGATTGCTCTCGTTGTTTCGTGTTTGTTGTCAGCTTATCGAGGTCATGATGATGGCGCACTCTAATCAACCCTTTGCTTCGCCGGAGTCCTATGGGTACCCGGAGAATCCGCCTACGGTGAAGTTGTTCGACCCCTATGGGGCAGGGCAACAAAGGCGATCGCCCCAGACCGATGAGCAAAACTATTCTAGGCTCCCTTCTGTAGGTGGAATTCCACCATTATCAAATCCGTCATCCGTGCCGCGACCATCAGATATTCCGGCTTCAGTCCAGGCACGGGCAGGCGTCATTCCTCGGACATTCCATTCGGAGGTCTCCCAATCTCACGAAGCCCCAAATTCCTGTTCGCCACCGCCGATTCCTCAACGCCGAAAACCTCGGCGATCGCGTCAGCCTGTCTCTACTAGGCGATCGTCTCCAGAGGGAATGCGATCAATCGATTTTCGCTTTCTGCTTGCAGGTAGTTCAGTTTTGGCGGGGTTAGTCCTGGTAGGAGATGTCAGTGCTGTTTTTCAGGAAAAAGCGTCTGCTACTACCGAATGCCAGGAAGTTGTTCAGCAAGATGTGGCGCTGTCGCGTGACAACCTATCTAAACTGCTCACAGTTCCCGAACGCCAAGACAAAGCAGCAGTGCGCGAGATTGTTAGCGATCCTTACTGCCTCATGCCCGATCTTGAGGTGAGGGCAGGAGTGACAGCTCAGCGAGAAGCTTATCCTTTAGCGTTTGATCCAGATACTTGGCTGGTCGTTTTATATGAAGGAGAGGAATACGCTGGCTATGCTTTTAGCTTTCAGCCCTGACTTGAGTCTTGTCACCAAATCCACATCGAGAATGCCACTCGTACGAACCATTGGTATCGGCAGTTTGTTAGGCAGCCTTTTGGGGGGAGTGCTGAGCTGTGGGCGATCGCCCCAATCGGTGCAGCCGCAAAACATAGAAATCCAGCAACAGTGGCAGCTGCAACCCGGTACTCAAGTCGCAGGTTATCTGATCAGTGGTGGCTTAGGAGATATTTCCGTAGAGCTGGAAGGAGCGGCTATCCATGCTCCTTTTAGAGGTGATGTTCAACCCTTGAACGATGGCTGTGCGCTGTATTCCAGCCCTGATGTGCCTGCCTACGTGTTTCGATTGTGCGGTCTCGACCGGATTCAGTTCGGAGCCGTCGCTCAAGGAGACCCAATCGGACGCGGACAACGCCTCCAGTTTGCGGCACTTCGTAAGCAACCAGAGGGACAGTGGGCCATGGTGGAACCATCCCGCACGATATTGGAGCAAATGCTCACTCCACCTTGATGCGTTGGCTCTAATATGCCGTCGTCAAGCGCGATGTGGGTTATACAATGCGGGAGGACACCTGGGTTAAGGCGCGATTCTCCATGACAAATATTTTC
>JGI12140J13697_1171357_pt1 | contig 10021 bp, 5 predicted proteins | sample ElkSlonscriptome_5_FD_13697 | JGI IMG/M metagenome (IMG submission 13697) | reverse complement strand
TCCCCCATGGAACAAAAAGCGAAGCATCCGCTGGTCTCCCCCTTTTTAAGGGGGACGGAAGGGGGATCTAAAAGGGGGACGGAAGGGGGATCTAAAAGGGGGACGGAAGGGGTTAGATCAAGGTATTGCAGAGTTTTAAGCTTAAAAGGACACAAATGCACGTCGTCACCTAATGACTAATGACAAAGGGCAAATGACTAATGACTAATGACTAATGACTAACAAGACTATTTTCGCGGATGATATCATTCAGCGATCCAACAAACTCTTGTTCCAAATAAGGCTTAGTAAAATACCCACTCGCTCCCAACTGCATCGCTAACCAGCGATGTTTTTGACTGCTGCGAGAGGTTAACATAGCAACGGGAACGCTGGACAATTGCGGATCTTGACGCCGTTGACTGAGAAACTCAAATCCATTCATATTCGGCATCTCAATATCACAAACCACTAACTGCACCGATGCACTTTGCTGCAACTGCTCGATCGCCTCTCGCCCATCCCGCGCTTGTAATACCCGAAAACCTGCTCGTTCCAGGGTTAACGCCAGGGTTTGTCGCAACGCCACCGCATCATCGACAATCAAAATTGTCGGTACCTGCACCGTTCTGCTGAGAGTAGTTGCATCCCCTGAACCGATAACCGTTTCGTCTGAAGCCGCTTTCGGTACAGGCGTCGCCGTTGGCGTCGTTGCTTCATGGGCAAATTCCAACAGCGCAATCCCATCAATCACTGGAATTACACTCCCATCCCCCAAAATCGTACAGCCGTAGGTATAACTAGGGGGAGAAATCGCCGCCCCAAAGGGTTTAATCACCAATTCTTGTTCTGTAACCAGACGCTCCACTTCCACAGCAAATACCTGCTGATCCTGACGCAATACCAGCATCGGTAATTGCCATGTCTCTGGTGCAGCCACTGAACTTAACGCCTGACCGGACAAGCTTTCCGGTAAGGGGCGCTGATAGTCCAACAGTTCCCCTAATCGATACGTCGGTACTAATTGTCCCCGCCAGTGCAGAAACCGTTGCGCCCCGGATTTTTTCACTTGGTTGGCTTTGGGAATGATAATTTCTTCGATACTGTCCGAGGGTAACGCTAACACCGTCGTACCAATGAAACAGACCAATAATTTAGCGATAGTGAGAGTTAAGGGTAGACGCAGCGTAAACGTCGTCCCGCCTCCCGGCGTTGAGGTTACAGAGATTTTACCTTTTAGCGATCGCAACTGAGTCCGCACCACATCTAACCCCACCCCTCGTCCCGATAACTGACTCACTTGCTGGGCGGTGGAAAATCCTGGCTCAAAGATAAATCCCCACAAACGCGCCTCTGAGGTTGTCGCCAGTTCTTGATCAGATAATAATCCTAACTCAACCGCCCGACGCCCAATTCGCTCGGCATTTAATCCTTGACCATCATCCCGGACTTCAATAATTGTTTGACTTCCCTTGTGATACGCCCGAATTTCCATCTGTCCCGATTCTGCTTTCCCCCGTTGACGCCGAATCTCAGCAGACTCAATTCCATGGTCAAAGGCATTTCGGAGTAAATGCAGCAACGGATCATAGAGCTTTTCTAACACCGCTTTATCAACCAAAACCCCTGTTCCGGTTAATTTCAAATTCACCCGTTTGTGATACGTGTTAGACAGTTCTCGTAATACCCGGGGAAACCGATTCAACACCTCCCCAATCGGTAACATCCGCGCCCACATCAACTCATCCCGCAAGTGGTTGAGCATTTGACGCTGCTGTTCCGTGGTTTGATCGGATTTCTTGGCAAATAGGGCGATATCATCAACCGCTTCTTCAAGCTGCACCATTTCTTCTAAGATCCCTTGGATTTGGGAATAGAGAGCGCCGTAGCTATCCATTTCCAAGGAGTCAAAATCCGCTAATGTCTTCAGCGTTCCATCAGGGGCGCGATCCGAGTTCTGAAATCCCAGTGATCGCCCATTACCACCTTGGGACATTGGACGAGCCATCGCCTCCGCACCCGCCATCCTCCCATAGCTGTAACGTTCCGGCGCGACTAGCATCTTATCGGATAAATTTTGCAATTTATTCACAATCTGCCCAAATCGCCCAAATCGATCCAGCAAGGCTCGCACTGATCCCTGTAATTGCTGATTCTGGAGTGATAACCCATTGCGGTTAATCGCTAATTCCCCAACCAAGTTATTCATTCGTTCCAGTCGATCTAAATCCACCCGCACGGATAGAGTCGGCGTGGGGGCTGGTGAACGAGGAGGAGTCGATGCAACGGGATTGTTGCTTGTCAGCTTATTCGATGAAGACGCGGTGAGATTACGCTGAGCCAATGGATTGGAAACCAACGAATTCCCCTGAAACAGGGTTAATTGCGACGCCTCTTCCAGGGCGGGAAGTTGATCAAAAACTTGCTCAATCGATTGAATCGCAACATCCAGGTTGATCGGTTCAGTCGGAACTAATGCAGAGGGTTCAAGTACGACATCCGCTTCGATGTCGGTGACGGTTTCGGGAGTAACCTGGAGGTATTCTTCTGTTTGGGCGAATATAGAAGTCTCCTCATTAACTTCTTGTGTCTCTAAAATCTCCTCACCGTTAGACGTGCCAAAAATATCGTCTAAAGAAGGAATTGATGATGGTGATTCTGCTTTGGCTGGCAGGTTATACGGTTCAGTCTCTTGAGAAAACAAATCGGCGAGTAAAGGAAGCGTTTCCGGTGACGCCGCGATCGCATCCTCCTCGGCAAAGGCTTCAATCGGTTGCCCAACCGACTCTTCCACGTCCACCGAACCCTCGGTTAGTGGCAATCCCAATCCCCAATCACTCGTTTCCCACTCCCCGGAAGCCGTTGGTGCGGGAGATTCAGCCAGGGCAATTAAAGCCTCAGACGGACTTCCTCCCGTCGTCTGTTCACCAGAGAGAACCGCTTGACGGCTAACTTCAAAATCCGCTAATGCTAATTGAGTAATCTCTACAACCCTGTCCGGGTGAACCTCTAACGCCTGTTGAGCCGTTTGTGCGATCGCGCCAAATCCGGGCAAGTTTAAGAACTCAGCAAATCCGGCAAACACTTCAATTTGGGCGCGTAATTCTCCAGCCACTTCATAGTCTTGAGGATTCGCTACCACGGTAGCTAGACGAGTCAACCCTTCAGCGACATCGACTTCAAAAATCGACACCGCCATATTGATCCCCAATTCAGCGGAACTGGGCATATAACTATCCGCCTGAGTCAGAGCATCTCCCAATCGTGCCTCAATTTGGTCAAAAATGGGAATCCCCGTGGATATAGCCGCGTCCACGTCAAAGGAACCGGTGGTAATTTGCGATTTCAGCGGCAAACTCAGACAGTCATAAGCTTGCAGCAGTTTATTTTCTAGCTCAATGTCAATATCTACAGTATCACTATAAAGTGCCTTAAAGATATTTTCCAAGCGGTGAGCTAAAGTCGCGATCGCCTCTAATTCAACACTGGCTGCGCCCCCTTTTAACGAGTGAGCCGCTCGCATTAATTCGTGAACTTTGGCAATGCTACGCTCCTCTCTAAGATTTAATAACCCCGTTTCCAGGATCTGTAAAAGTTCTGGCGCTTCGGCAATAAAAAACTGATAGGCTTGGTCACGAATATCGGGATTAATTGCCATACTTTTGTCCTTTGTCCTTGGTCATTGTTTGTAGTAAGCACTTTAGTGCTAGAAGCGCTAAGGCGCTTACTACGAAACTAATTCAACTTAAACTGACCCACTTCTGCTTGTAACGCTTGCGCCACTTGTCGGAGTTGTTCAAATGAGTACGATACGTCACTAGCTCCTGTGGATGTTTGAGCCGCAATATTTGCCACTTTTGTCATGGTTTCCGTCACCGATTCAGAGGCTCGTGTCTGAATTAATGTGGCTTCGGTAATCGCTTCAACCAGGTCACTAATCTTGTTAGATACAGAGGTAATCTTGTTCAGCGAAGCGCGGGTTTCATCCACAAGTTTTGTACCCATAACCACCTGTTCTGTCCCGGCTTCCATTGCGGTTACCACCTCGTTGGTTTCGGCTTGAATTGCCGCCACCAGCTTTTCAATTTCGCTAGTCGCATCAGCAGACTGTTGAGCCAGCGATCGCACTTCGTCGGCAACCACCGCGAACCCTCGTCCTTCTTCCCCGGCGCGGGCTGCCTCAATGGAGGCGTTGAGCGCCAGCAAGTTGGTTTGGGCGGCAAAGGTGCTAATCAGGTTAACAACCGTGGAAATCTTTTGTGACGATTCACCCAAGTGTTTGACTTTTTTCGCCGTTTCTGCTACTGTTTCGCGGATGGCGAGAATCCCGTCTACAGTACGGTTCATCGCCTGGTCTCCTTCTTGTACCATCTCACCCGCTTCTTGCACAGCCGTTAACGCTTGTTCGGCGTTAGCCGCGACCATTCGCACCGACTGAGCCATTTCCTGGGCGCGGTCAAGGGCGACGGAAATTTCTTCGGCTTGATGCAGCGCTTCTTCGGCTAGGGATTGTACCGCCACTTCATTACTACTCGTAGTATCCACCACTTGACCCGCCGCTGCTTGCACCTGGGTAACAATTTTCCGCAGGTTAGCAACCGTGGCATTATAAGAGTCTGCCACGGTACCGATTTCATCTGCAGTGACTCGTGCGCGAATGGTTAGGTCACCTTTACTAATCGGGTCTACCTCCTTAAGCAGTTCCAAAGCTCGTTGTTGCAACCCTTCTTTCAGTTGACGCTGTTCTTCCGCCAGGTTTCGGGTTTGGTCAAGTAGAGTGAGTCGGTCAAGGGACAGTCGCATCTGGTCTGCTAAGCGTTGGAGAAAATCAATGTCCCCAGGTTGCCATTCGTAGGACTTTTGGCAGTGGTGAACGCTAAGTAAGGCAAAGGGTTGACCTTGCAACATCAGTAAAACATCCAGGGTAGACTTAACTTCCAGATGTTCCATAAATTTCATCTGTTCAGGCGCTAACCCGGCGGTGGCAACATTCGTAATTGCCACAATCCCGTCATCACTGTGAGTCGCTAGCTGTTTTGGCGACAAGGGGGGATATTTGATATTACTATTGAACGCATGAAACTGACCCGCCGTAACCGATTCAGCCGCCACCTCGCCACTGCCATCGGTGTTAAGCCGATAGACAATCACCCGATCCGCTTTATAGATTTTGCGAGCATTGATCACGGCAATGTCGAAGATATCTTGAATCGCTTGGGCGTCAAAGGAACGGACACTGGTAATTTCTGCCAATAAGTTTGCCTTTTCTGCTGCCAAAGTTTGTTGCTGCACCAGGCTGCCAAGCTGTTGAGCCATGTCGTTGATGTTTGCACCCAAGACAGCCATTTCGTCTTCTCCAGCCACATCTAGACGAGTATCCAAGTCTCCCTGACCAATTTGGGTCACCGCGTCGGCGGCACTCACAATCGGGCGGGTAGCGCGGTTAGCAATGGCGGCAGCTACCGCTGATACGAGTAAAGCGGTGAGCGCTGTACCACTGGCTAGGGCGAGAAGTAACTGGCGCTGCGGTTCAAACGCAATCTCGCTTGGTGTGGCAACCATGGCTGTCCAGGGTAGATCTTGTACCCCTTCCAGTTGCTGTTCGGGAGCGTAGGCTAATAAGTCTTGACTGTTTGCAACCGTATCTGTTGTCACTGTACTTCCTGACTTGCCTGCGGTTTTCAATTGCTCAAAATCAACAAACACCTCTGAGGCGCTCTTACCCTGAACATCGGGCTGGTTCGATACAAAAATTTCAGCACCGCCCTCAGACAAGTCCAGTAAATAGTATTCGTCACCGCCAAACCCGAAGTTAGAAATCAGGTCATCGAGAGCTTCTACAGGCATACGAGATCGGATGACGCCAATTAGCTTACCTGTGGCATCTTTCACAGGTGCAGCGGTATGAACCACAAATTTGCCACCGGATTCAGAGATGGTGGGGTTTCCAATATAGGGTTGATCCAGTTTGAGGGCAGCTTGAATGTATTCGCGATCGCTGTGGTTGCCTACAGGATCTCCCTGAGACTGTACAATTACATTGCCCTGGAGATCAAACACAGCAATGCTGTCATAGATTTTGTAGAAATCGACGTAGTTGTCGAGAGTGGCTTGTTTTTGAGCCAGAGTTGTTGATTCAAACAGTGCAGGATCGGTGATAATTTGCAGACTCGCCAGAATCTGAATATCCCCGTATCGTTCCCGCATGAAACGAATCACCTTATCTTCAATACCTTCAGCACGAGCGATTTTCGCGTTGCCAATTTCTTGAGCAATTGCTCGGTCAGCAAAATAGTAGGCAGTGATTCCGGTTACCAGTACAGGAAGCGTACCAATAATGATTGCCAATGCTGTGGCTTTATTTCGTAGATTTAGCCGTTGCCACCAAGAGGTTGATGATTGTGGTTTGGGAATGGTTTGAGTCTTTGCCTTGTATCCTCCCCCATCAGGTTCTAGTCGTTTGAGAGCGTTTGAGGTTTGAGTAGAAAGGCTGTGATCAGAGAGGGGATAATCCTTGAGTGCTGCACCATTATCATTCGGTGTCAGCTTGGAAGTAGCACCGTTATTATTTGTGGAGTTTGTATTAGATGATGTTTGAGTCATGATATGAACCTCATCGTTGAACATCAATAGGGTACGAGAGATATTACTCAACTCATCCGCAAGCCAAAAGAAAGTCTTGCGTTTGGTTAAGCAATACCGGATAGTGCTATGAAATTAAGCGGAATTTTTGGGGTTATATTTGTCAGCTATCGTCAATGGGCAGCGATGGAGTTTTGAGGAACTAACCTTGAGCATGTCATCAGTGTCACTAACCTCTCACTCCCCTCCCCCCATCTTTCCAATAAATCTGTGAAATCAGTGTTTTGACAAATGACAAAATTTACTGAATTTTGGGCATGGCTTCGGTAATAGCTGTGCCATCGAGAACGGCTAACATCTCACCACTGGATTTCACCCAATATCCCCGCAAAAAAGGAGCAAGTTCGGGAGTGACGGGAGCAGAGGGTGGGGATTGAATCCCATCGGGGTTGCACCATTCCATATCTTCGATGCGGTTAACCACAAGTCCTAGAATATGGCTTTTTACCTGAGTAGAGTTGTGCGATCGGGCACGAGTATGTAACACAATTGCGGTGTAGTTTGAAGCACCTGTTATTTGCTGATACCAAGGTGTGAGTCCCACCAGATGTCCGATATCCACCATCCAGAGAATCTCACCCCGCCAGTTATACACACCCATAACCCAAGCAGGTGTATGAGGAATGGGTACAATCTGACCAATGGGAATATGCAACACCTCCGTCAACTGTCTAACGGACAACAAAGCTGTTGTATCGGGTAGCAGATGAAACCGCAAAAACTGTTCTGTGTCACTAGCTACAGACGCCTGCGATCGCGGCTGGATCTCCATGGACGATGATAAGCGGTTTTGGGTTGATAAAGTGTCAGACATGGTAAGGAACTGTTTTGTTTGTAGTAGGCACTTTAGTGCCTTATCCTTGACTTACCAGCACTAAAGTGCTGACTACGAACTGTTTTAATTAGGGGCGAATGAGCTGTTTAACTGTTCGGACAAGCTCATTTTGATCCACGGGTTTAGCCAGATAAGCATCTGCTCCCTGTTTCATTCCCCAAAATTTATCCATTTCACCTCCTTTTGTGGAACAAATAACGACAGGAATATTGCTAGTTTCAGCCGCCGTTTTTAATTCACGGCAGACTTCAAACCCACTGCGACCCGGTAGCACGATGTCTAAAATAATCACATCCGGTTTTTGCGTGCTAATTTTAGCCAAAGCCTCTTCGCCACTATGGGCAACCAAGACATTGATGCCACCTTGCTGTAAGCAACTGGTGATAATTTGCATATCCGTTGAGGAATCTTCAACAACTAGAGCTGTTCCCATGGTAATTACCTAATGAATACAAAAGAATTTGGTCAATGATAGTTAGTGTTCGCTTCAAGTTCATTCATCGTATTACTAACTCTGAACGATGAAGAATCAATAAACACCCTGTTTTATATGTTTATGGAGTACCGTGAGCAAATTCCTGGAATTTAAAGGTTTGCTCAAGAAATCCGAGGCTCCAACAAATTTGGCGTGAAGTCGATCCGCTGCCCCATCTTTTCCGGTTAAAAAGACAATAGGTGTGTTTTGAAAACAGGACAGTTTGCGTAATTGAGTACAAAGCTCATATCCGTTGACATTTGGCATCACCAGGTCTAAAAAGATTAAATCGGGTTTGCGTACCAAAAGCGTTGGAATGGCTCGCAAGGCATTTTCTACACCAAGAAATCGGTAACCTGCCGCCCCGATTACTTTTTCCATGGTGTGAATCACCCAACGACTGTCATCTACACAAGCAACCAGGGATTGAGTTGAGGTTGCGTTTGCGCTTGTGAGCGGTGTTTTCGGCACATTCGCTTTTCCAGAAGTGGGAGTAATACCCGTGGGATAAGCTTTAACCTTCTCTTTCCCTGGCTCTAAAACGCGCCGTGGCAAGACTTGTCGTGGCGAGACGTGCCGTGGCTCGTCTCTACTTTTTTCTCGGCTTTCCTGCTTGTCAGCACCAACATTTTTTCTATTCCTTGCCGTATTGGGAGTGGGTGCTGGTAAATCAGGAATATTAGTCAGTTCTACCCAGCCTGATTTCAGGTAAGGCATTAATGCTTGAGCAATGTCCCCAACATGCCGACGCTGTTTTACTGCTAAGTCACGTAATGTATGGTGTCTGTCGAGTAAGTTAGTTAACGTTTGGTAAACTTCGGCGGAACAATTTTTTCGTAACTCTTCCGGTTGTTTAATAACCGGAGCTTGATTGGGAGAATACTCTCCAAGCTGGGTATTGTGCCAAGTTTGCCACAAAGATTGGATTTGTGCGATCGCCTGATTAATTTCAATCAAAACCAGTTTCGTCGGTAACGAATAATTATGCTGGATTTGATGGGTTACTTGCTTCGCTTGCGCCAGATCGAACACAACCTCAGTCAGCACCGCACGAATCATATTAGCGGCTTGTTCGGGAGTGATTCGTCGCTGCTTGACCCATAGACACAATAGCTGATAGTCCCAGCACTTTTTAACATTGATACTGGCAAGATCACGCCCAATTGTGTCAGGATGAGTCAAATTTTTAGGGCAGTGAATGGCTAAATTACGATGCCACCGTCTCACCGGATGTACTCCTCCTGTGACATAGAGGATACCGCCTAGGTGCAGAAAAAAGATCCATTGGTGTCCCTTTGGATCGTTCAACACCAGTTCACCGCTAAACTGAAATCGCTGCAAGGTTCTAAGAGACCGAACTTGCTCTAGGGAAGAGAGCGTTGGAGTTGAGATTACAGAGGGAATTTGTCTAGCCGTCATCGGTTTTTTGCTATGACTAAGGGTTTAACAAAAGCCGGAAATGTCTAATAATGTTGGTGTTTTATACCCGCGTTAGACTTCAGTCGCTTTTGAAGGGAACATCACCCTGAAACCTTAGTTAGACAAAGTTTTTTCGTCTAAAAAAGACTATCTTTGCCAACTCTCAGAAGATTTTGAAATTTCTCTATCAGGGAACTAAACAGGAGTGCCATCACTACAGCACTCTGAGCGATATCAGACCTGGAATTGTAGATGCTGGTCTGATCAATGAACACCCTGTATCCCTACAATTAAGCTTGGAGTTCTTCAGCGTTATGCAATGAAGCCGTTGGCGCATTCAGTCATCCAAAACCTTAGAGATGCAAAATTAGTCAATCGCGAGTGGTAGAAGACCTTACTTGGTTCAACTCTTTTTGGAGAGAATTAAAATGTGCAGTTGGTTGGTTTGGCACGTTTGACTCCTGATCGGTCAGAGTTGAGTTTTTCGGTGTTGTCTTACACGTTAGACAACCTGTAATACAGACTAACTTACTTCCGTATGTTTGTCTAGAGGACTCGGAGATGAATTGACTATTTTAGGTAATTTTTCGACAAAGCTTTACAAAAGACTCAGTTTCCTAAAGTTCAGATTAGTCCTGAGTCATAATTGCTTTAGAAATACTAGGTAAATT
>JGI12140J13697_1144784_pt1 | contig 10022 bp, 9 predicted proteins | sample ElkSlonscriptome_5_FD_13697 | JGI IMG/M metagenome (IMG submission 13697) | reverse complement strand
CAATAATCACAATCCGGTCTTGAATATCTGCGGCAGATACCTTGCCATTGAGAACATCCTCTAGGCTAACCGTTGGCGCAAACTTATTGGGGTCACCCTGGTGGGCGCGGTAATTAAGTAACGTTTGATAACCGTTTAGTTGATCATTTATATTTTGGTAAGGACTACCATTTCCCAACAGTTGCGGAATTGCCGTCTCGCCAAACTGCATATCTCGCACATAGTACCCTTCACCATTGAGGGGAGAGGTATAAGAAATCCCTTCTGCTTCTAGATACTTACGAGCCAGAACTAAGTTCAATGCCACTTCCGTATTGCAAAACCCTGGGTCGGGTTCCTGCAACAGCAAGTGACGGCGTACCATCAGCTCACCATCTTCAGAGACATCATTAAATCCAATACGCTCCATCGGAACTTCACTGGGGGGAGGATTACCCTGTCTCCGGTTACCCTGTTCATCGTCATAACTCGCTTTACAAAGCGCAATCAGGTTCTGGGTTTGCCGAAAACGTTCCGCTAACTCTGGCTGTGCCTGATAATCTCGGTAAAAATCTAAGCCAATCAGTCGGGGTTGATGTGCCGATAAGATAGCTAACACTTGATCAAGAGCTTTATCAGGAATTGTGCCAATTCCCGGCGGATAACGTCCTTTAATCATATCTTGCCGGAGTGCCTCACTACTCACCGCATCCACCTCAACGATTAAAAAACGCTGATCTTGAGGTTCACTGGGACGTAACCGCATTAACTGATCATAGACTCTCAGTTCAGCCGACTCCATCCCCCCTAAAAATCGAGCCACAACCACCAGCACCGAAACGACAGCACTGGTTAACACCACCGAACGCCGCTTAATTTTGCGATAAGGAAGTTCTCGGCTAGCTTTCAGGTAATCGAGTTGCAGCGCCGTGGGCTTCGGTTGCTTGTCGGCTGATTCCTGTAACCATTGCTTAGAGGCCACTAAATCTTTCCCTCGCAGCAAAAAGCTATCATCCTGTCCCTTTTGTGTCCACTCCATCGCCTTCACCAGCAACCGAGTGTGAGTGCGTGTATAGTCCGGATCACTATCTAGCGTCCGGATTAATTCGCCAAAATTGGGTAAAAATTCACCGCCGTGTCTACGGAAATCAATCCACTGGGCGTTCTCTAAAGCCAAGGGAAGTTCGGCTGTGGCTGTTTCTTGATGCAAGATGGCAACCGTTCGTTTATTCAGCGTCTGGGCATAAGCTAACTCCTTAGCCACATCAGCATCGTTAACAAAAGGAAGAGAAATCACCGCGACAATTGTATTAGCTCGTTCAATACCCTTAGCCCGTTCAATACCCTGATCAATGACTAGCTGCAAGGCAATGCTGTCATTTCCTGAAGCTCTATCCTGGGGCAAGTCCGCTTGGGTAGAAATGCTTTCCTGGTCAAACCACGTCGTTTTACCCTGCATCTGCAACGCATCATTGAGCTTACGCACAAAGTCTGAGTCAGCATCAGAATAGGAAATAAACACATCATGGGACAATTCGGGTGGCTGTCGCAGACTTTCAGTGATAAATTCTTCGTGCCAAGCTGTTGGTTGATGTTGAGTCCTCTTTTTCGCTACTTGCAACCAAGCTTTAGCATGACGCAGATTATAATCCCGCAGCAAAATACTGGAGTTTCGGTTCTGCTGCTGCCACTTGAGCGCCTTAGCCAAGAAAATCTTATGCTCGTAGTAGTAAACTGCCTCCTGATCCAGTATTTTGATCAGTTGGCTTTCATCAAGACGATAATCTTCTGAATCAGTCAGATCAATATAATGTAACGAGCGCAATTCTGGCGGGATTTGCTCCGGCTCAACAGGACTCACCAGCACAGGGATAATCCGTTTATTTAGGGCTAAAGCATAGTTCAATTCTTGCTGACAGTAAGTGGAGTTCAAGGAGTCAAGCGAGAGCAAATAGACAAAGTTATCCGCTTGGGCTACACCCTGCTTAATCGCTGCCTCAAAGGTTTCTCCTGTTTGAATATCAGCGGTATTCGTCCAAACCGTAAATCCTGCACGCCACAGACTGGTGCGAATCTGCCGCATCACTGCCTCATTTTCGTAGGCATAGGAGAGGAACACCTGACTCATCAGGTTATAGGCATTTTTGATACTTTCGCTGATAAACTCACAGTGTAAATCAGTTGGAGTGCAGGGGGGCTGCTCGTCTTTAAAGCGCACCTTAAGCCATGATTCGGCTTGCTGTCGTTCCTTGCCAATGAGCAAATGTTGTGATCCCTTGTGCTGCCGTTCCCAGGCTAGTGATTTATCCAAGAAATACGTGTGCTGATGTACGTAATCCTTGTGCCTTGCCAACAGTTCTAGTAGTCCGGAGAACGACTGCTCAAAGTCGTCAATTCCCTCACGACAATACACCCAATTAATTTTGCCAATTGTCGGATGCATATTGGGAAAGCTCGAATGCAGTCCCTTTGCTTGGTAAGCATCCCAGTCAGCATCCGTTCCTTGGGGATTCCGTTGTTGCCAGGTATCACGACTAATCTGTTCGATATGCAACAACGGAATAATCCGCTTGTGGTACTTGATTGCCAGTTCGATTTCTTTACGGCAGTAGGGGGAGTTGATGGAATGGGGTGCAATGATGAACAGGAAGTTATCCGCCTTTTCAATCCCATCATCAATTTGGTTTTGAAAATCTACGCCCAGAGGAATATTTTCAAAGTCAAACCAAATTTTTAAGCCATACTCAGTCAGGTGCTTGTAGAGCTTAAGGGCAAAGGCTTTACTATCGGCTCGTCCATAGGAGATAAATCCGTTGTGGAAGCCAGGACGCTGTTCATACATCTAACTTGAGATAGATTTATTTATAATATCCACAACTATAACAAAAGGACTTGAATGCGACTTGAACAGCGATCGCGAATTAGGGCTTGCTGTTAAAACCTGAAACCCTATCGTTTGTTTTATGTAACGGAGACACTCGGATATCAAGACTTACCCAGGCTTTCCCGTTGAACCATTTGTAGGGGCACGACATGTCGTGCCCTTACCGTCTTTTAAGCGACGCTAATGGTTGCATGGAGGGATGGGTGTTCGTGTTCAACCACAAACACATTGGCATAAAGGTTTGCCACAATTTGCTTCCCTTCTAGCGTCAACTCTAAGTAGCGCAATGAGTCCTTAATGTAGGGATACACCCCACTCCAGTAAAACTTGGAATAGTTCTGGCGCAAGTCTCCTGGATGACTATAGCCTAAGGCTTTATTCACACCCGTTTCTTCAAACTCATAGTACAAAGCACTAATCTTTTTCAAGTAGCGCGGATCACTGAGTTGACCAATTAAATCGGCAGATCTCACCAAACCCGGACAGTTGCTTGTGTCTAGGTGGTCTTGATCAGTTGGCACCGGAAAACGAGTGAGTTCAATATTCCGCTTAATTTCTTCGGCGTCAATCAGTAAATTGCCACCAAACCGTTCTTCAATAAACAGCTTACCGCGATCAACGTGATAGGGGGTGAGGCTGGCATCTGTCGCCCCTGGTGGTAAACTCACCTTGTCCCCATCTACGCCTGTGGCATAGCGGTTTTCACTTAAGCGGTCTTGTCGGCAGACGCCTTTAACGTAACCAATATCATGGCAGAGTAAGGAGATAATCGCATGCATCCAGTCTTCACAGGAAATACCTCCTTCACGGATATGTTTACCGCGCAGAATTTCCTGTCCGACTAAGGTGACTAAAATGGTGTGTTCAACATTGTGGTAGAGAGCGTCACTATTGGCAATATTTTCTAATGCCATACCGCCCGCCCAGCCGATAATGTCACCGTAGTCAGACTTCCAGCCACCGTAAGTTCGGCTGTAGCCTTCGCGAATCCGATACACAAAGTTGTCGATCAGTATTTGGGTTGTGTCAAACATACAGGGTTACCTCAAGGGGATTCATTAGGACAATCGAAGTTTATGAGTTAGTAGTTGACTATAATGATAAATCTCTCTGAGAGTTGAGTAATCCTTTCCTTTGCCATTAATCCGTCTTGGCTCAAAAGCGGTGATTTTCACGCCTAGGGCAGATATAGCGAAAAATTCTCAAACTCGATACTTCTAATGTAATAAAAATAGCGAAAAAGGTTGTGATGACGTTTTTTCGCTCAACGTGATACTTTGAGGCAATCCGTGTGAGGCGGATCACCTGATTGCAATTAGCCAAACACCTCTGCTTCAATACCATGCCACCACTCACCCAGATTCATCAGATCCTGATGAATCTCAGCTAGCTCACGAGTATAGGCATCTGGTGTCATGGTTGCTTTACGCTCTTGGAGTTTCTGTAAACGCAATTGCACTAACAGCCAAGGCTTGGCAATGCCGTCTGTCGCTTCAATGTATTTGGCTAAGTCTTTACTGTTCATTTTATTCTGTATAGGCGCGATCGCACATCAAGAACCCAAACTGCCAAAAGCCCCGTCTGATATCCAGATCAGGCGGGGCTAGTCACTGTTACTGACGTGACATCTTCACTGGATTACCTTCAAGCGGCAGCCATTTGCTGATTCACAAAGTCCCAGTTAATCAGATTGTTGAGAAACGCTTCCACAAAATCAGGACGCTTGTTTTGATAATCCAGATAGTAGGCGTGTTCCCACACATCACAGGTTAACAACGGTGTCATCCCTAAAGCAATGGGGTTGACAGCATTGGCGGTGTTAACTACTTTGAGCGTGCCATTATCGACGACTAGCCACGCCCAGCCACTACCAAATTGGCTTGTAGCCGCATTCTTGAATTCTTCCTTGAACTTATCGTAGCCGCCTAAATCAGACTTGATTTTGTCAGCGACTGCACCACTGGGCGCACCGCCACCACCCGACTTCATCGAGTTCCAGAAGAAGGTGTGATTCCAAGCTTGGGCGGCATTATTGAAAAGCCCTGACTTGGACGAATCATTGTAGCTAGCCTTAATGACTTCCTCGATGGACTTGTCAGCCATACCAGCGGCTTGCGACATGTCGTTGAATTTAGTGACGTACTTCGCGTGGTGCTTGTCGTGATGAAACTCTAGTGTTTTAGCTGAGATGTAAGGCTCCAGTGCGTTGTAAGCATAAGGTAAATCAGGAAGTGCGTAGGCCATATTGTGTTCTATCCTCTCAAATACTGTGTTCTAGCGTGAAGTACCCTAACTTGCTTCGCTGAAGTTAGGGCTTCTAACTTAGCTAAACAAGGACGGTCTTATTCGTCTTTAGGATTTCCCGTTTCATCCGCCGATGCCACGTTGGGTACTTTCTAATTCCTAAGAACAGAAAGTCCAGAACTCAATCTGGTGATGGTCTTACTCCGCGTCCACAGGCAGCCGTCCGCCTTCCGCAGACAGTTATTTTTTTCTGTGCAACACAACTTGGCTTATCTTTTACCCCTGAGCGTAGTCGAAGGGAACCAGCGGTCATGTTCCTTCCAGAGCGGCGATGTTTGGAGCGACCAGTATCTTACTTCTACTTTGAAGTTAGCCTGTCTGATAGTCCATACGCCCGTGGTTAGCAACCAAATATATGATAGTATATTCGTGTTGCAGTTGTCAACACATAATGAAAACCCAAAACCTCCATGTAAGGTTATCTGAAAAACGAATGAAAAAACTCAAAGGTTATGCCCAAGAAAAAGAAAAAACTATCACTCAGCTTATTGAAGACTGGATAGATAGATTGCCAGTCAATAAATCTATTGATTGACTCCGTACCTCCGGAGAGTCCGCTGTCCATCCTCACCCTACTAACGTTGAGGGTCAGGACTTTCGCGACTACGTTAAAACGAACCGAGACTTTAGATGTCTTTCTTTGGTTAAGTATTACTATATCAAGGAATTCACGGCTGTTGTGATAACCATTCACAATAGGATTGTTTTTGTGATGGGTAGCCATCGCTTTAAGTCTATGGTTGATTCGGTAGTATCCACCCGTGGCGAATCTGGCTCGACGCGATCGCTCTCTCGTAGCCGGAGGGGGCATTAGGCTGAGTAGTCGTAGGGTGCGTTAGGCGCATATTTTTTAGTTAATTAACGTCTCCAAGAACACCACTGCGCCGCAGAACACCAACTTTTCCGGTGGTTTACTGGGGGCGCAAGCCTTGGGGCGCAAGCCTTGCGCCCCTACGGGATTTGTGATATTGTCATCCTGATCAATGGGATGCGATCGCGCTTTGTGTTGTCCTCTGTGTGTTAATCTGTGTGGTTCACCAACGTGCGATCGCGTTGGCTTGATTTGAATAAAAAGGACTGATGACGACTCCACCGTTCACTTTAAATCTTTTTGCCGATATAGAAAGCATAGCCGTAAAATTCTTTGTATTTGTAATATAATTCAGCTTCATTTATTTCGTTTTCTATGAACTCTTCGGCTGTTTTATTGCCTGCATATTTTTTCAAGAAGTTTTTCTGTGCAGAAACTTGCGGCGTATAAAAATTGTCAGTCCAACAGCTTTCGGGCAGGACAAAAGTGGCAATTGGAATATATCCGGCTTTTTGCATTTGTGCCACCTTGTTTGAAATAGTATCTATTTCCGGATAAGCATCGTTCCAAAATGCGTCGATTTCATCAGGTCGCTCTTCGGTAAACCACGATGCCTCTGAAACGCCAATAAAGCCTCCTGTCTTCAAAAACTTATGCCATTCGTTTATGCCTCGTTCAAACCCGATATTGTAGATTGCTCCTTCTGACCAGATTAAGTCTAATTCTTCATTCTGAAAAGGAAGATTCTCCATTGAACCAACAATACCCTTGACTCTATCCTGAAGATTCAGTTTATGTACGTTAAGATTGAATAGATCTATAAAGCCGGGAAATAAGTCGATTCCTGTAATATACCCTGACGTACAACTAGCCATTGCCATTGTCTGACTACCGGTGCCACAACCAATATCAGCAATTTGTGATTCATTCGTAAGATTATCAATAAAGCTCAAAGCTTTAATCGTTACTTCGGGACTCCCAGGTCCTTGTCGTTCTAGGCTTGAAAAATATTCGCAGATTAATTTAAAATCAAAGTCGTGAATCGATTTTTTTTCCTCGTTCATGATGTTTTCCTTGTTTAAATTCAAGCCGTTGCAGCAGCTTGCCCTTCCGGAAGAAATGCTAGAACAATTCGCTCTGGAGGAATACCTGCGGCAATTAAGTCTTGGCTGATTCCCCGTTTCATCCCGTCATATTCCACCCAAACCTTGCCTTCACTCAACGTCACATAAATCAAATTTCCCCTCACCCGTCGTCCTCTATCCCAACCTACCTGCATCAATGCATAGCGATTTTGCGTGTCTTGACACTCTCCGCCCTATAAGTGCGGAGATTCTTAGTTCCGTGACACACCTTACAATTATCTATCAAAAGCGGCAATATTTAAACCAAACACCCGTAGAATTATACCAAGCATTGAGCCTAATTTAGATAACTCCAGAGGGAACCTGCTCCCTAAGCGTTTAGAGATTACTCTCTATGTTTCGGTCTGCCCGACCGTACATTGTTTTTTGCAATGCAAGACTAAGAGAAAATAAAAAGTCGCCCTATAACGTTCATTTTCTAACCTATCACTCCTGAGCTACTTCTGCCTGTAAGCCAAATTGCTCACGCACTGCCTTTAATGATTTTCCTCTCTTTACCTTCGGACGAAGGCTTTGATCTGGCATATCAGAAGCCGAAATAACTTTCTTTTTTAAAGCCGCCTGTAGAAGATTTAATTCATCTTGAAGGTCTTCTAGTGACTCTCCGAAAGGCTCAATCGGCTTTTCTGAACAGGCAGCAATCGCGCCGCGATCATCATAATACACAGTGCGGATTGTGTAGCCATCATCCTCAAAGAACACCCGATAATCCCAGTGCATCATAGTTCTCCCTCCTCTCCTTGAAATATATACTTGTTCCTCTGCTTGGCAGCTATGCGCTCGATACTGACGATTCTAACTTTTTCCTCAACGTTATACAGAACGCGGTACACACCCAGCCTCAATTCCCATTCCGCTGTATCGTTTGGACGCAGGCGCTTCCGGTTGCGCGTCTCGGTAGCTGGCTCATAACCAAGGTTTGTCTCAATGCCATCAATAATTACATTCTGTTGGTGTTTCTTAAACCACTGCAAATCCTCAATAGCTTGGTCTGTTAACTCAATCTCAAACACGATGGCTATAGGGTAAAGTGTTCCAAGTAAATGTTCATGCTACCATTCATATTTACAACCAGGAAACCCAGAGCGATCGCTTATGTAAAGTATAACCAACTATAGTTGGTGAACAAGAGGTTCTCAGGTAAGGACAGCGTTTATCTGACTTGATGAATCTTTGGCGAACAGTACACGATGAAATGCGATCGCGCTTAACACCAACCCCTTCATCAACCTTCTACCCGGTGAATCGGAATTTGGATTTCACTGCGCTTGGCAGGTTCGGGAACATAAGGAGCATCGTAGAAGAAGCGGCGAGGTGCGCCAACGACAGTCCATTCTGGATGCTGTGCTAACCACTCTCGTAACCGTTGGATATTTTTTTGATAGCTAGAGTAATCGTAACTCCCTTTTAACCCAAGACTGACAACTGTCATGGGTGGGATATCTTCAACTTGAATGTTTTGGCTAATTTCGTCGGGGTAGACATCTGTGCTGCGGTAAAGAAATGACACAAAGGCTTCCCCTTGTTCATCGGGTATACCCATTGGATTGGCTTCCAGGGTGCTAACTGGATAACGGGTTTCTACTGGAGCCGTCATCGAGATATTGTTAGAACTGATATGGCGATAGAGAGGGTCAAATGCTCTATTGGCTGCCATTGAGAGTTCTCCTGAGTAGCGCACTGTGGCAGAGCGGTAAGCTGGATAGTGTTTGACCTCAATTTTTCCATCTGGTGTTGGCGGCGGGAATCCTTCTGGCAAGGGAGCCGTAGCCGCATCGTAGGCAAAGAAGGCGATCGCAACGACGGCTAGGATTCCTAGGGGTAATAGTAAGTTCTTTAGCTTCACAGGGAACCTCAGAGACTCTTTTTATTCTAGATCGGGCAGTTCTTCCGGGGGGTAGATATATCTTCCTGGCAAAGTGCGATCGCGCGATCGCAATCCCCTCTCCAAGCAAGACTGACTCGAAGCTCACTCAAATTTTGGTGGATGTTCCCCTAGCTTGACCCACATCCGACGCACGCGAATCAACTGGGGACGATTCATCTTGAGGGTAGTGATCGTTGCTCGACCAACAGGTGTCAACCCGATTAACTCTGTCGCATCCTTACTCCAGGTAAAATGCTTCTCCCACACTTGGCGATGGGGATGAAACAGAGGAACCGTCTGCTGGGTAGTGGGGTCTAATCCGGTTTGAAGAGTGGCTTTGTAGCGATTACAGGTAGGACAAGAAAGGCACAGATTCTCAAAAATTGTATCTCCACCAACTGAGCGAGGGATAATGTGTTCAAATTCAAAAATTACAACCGTCAGTGCTTCAGCCGTGCGGCAATAGGCACAGCAATGTCTAAAATGGGTGCGAACTTGTCGCTGTAACTCAACAGGAATATATGCGCTCACGCCACTGTCGCCAAGGTTTCTAGGCGGTGCAGGGTATACCTGGCGCGGGTTTTGAGGATTGTCAGTTGATCGACTTGTGCGAGCAGATGGTCTAGATTGGCAATTTCGTCAGCAGAGAGTTGGGATTCTGTATTCCGAACTAGCAAATCGTCCAATTGATGTTGTGCAGCGGGAGCTAGCCTACTATCGGCTAAAGCTTGTAGTTCATCTCGGCTCAAGCCGATTAAACATTCCTCATCCACAGCTAGTGGGTTCGCCAGTCGATTATAGGCTTCCAAATCTAATAAGACACCAACTCGCTCCCCCTGTTCATTGGTAACATAGCGCACTTGCTCAGACATGTTTTTTGTGTAAGGTCTTTGGATTCATCGTAGCTTATGGGAGTTTGGCGATCGCAATCCCCTACTGCTGCGGCTGTGAAAGAGTGGACTTCGAGCAGAACAGCGCGTTTAGATGCTTGCTATGATACTACCTGTGATACTATTGCTGGATGGGCAAATT
>JGI12140J13697_1042388_pt1 | contig 10077 bp, 19 predicted proteins | sample ElkSlonscriptome_5_FD_13697 | JGI IMG/M metagenome (IMG submission 13697) | reverse complement strand
GAGTAAATGTGGATTTTCCGGCTTGGATGGTCCAGGAATTGGATCGTGAAGCCCGAAGAGTTGGGGTTACAAGGCAGTCAATTATCAAAGTTTGGCTTGCCGAAAGATTGAAGAGTCAGGCAACTAACAATAGGTTCAACTCAGACGCCGAAAAAGCTGGCGCTGGTTAACCTAGACGTTATACGCTCCAGGAAGAATATGCACGTTGTCTGCTTCGACATTGACGGAACGCTTGTCTCATCCGCCGGCTTTGATGAAAAACTCTACAAGCAAGCTGTCTGGGATATTTTGGGCGTCGATCTCAATCGAGATTGGTCCCAGTACAAGAACGTATCGGATAGTGGCATCCTGGAGGAGATTCTGGAGAATGTTTCGGACGCGGAAGAACGAGCTCGTCTCGGGCGCCGGGTCCAAATAGCATTTGTTAATAGCACCAAACAGTACGTTGAAGAGAATTCCCACCTCATCAGAGAGATCCCAGGAGCAACGGCGTTGGTAGAGAGGCTGCGAAAGTCTCGGAATATTGCTATCTGCATTGCTACCGGAGGCTGGGTTGAAACAGCACAATTAAAGTTGCGTGCGATCGGGCTCGAACCAACCGAGCTGCCCATGGCAACCGCCTCAGATGCAGTGCAGCGTACCGAGATTATGCGTTTAGCTGAGTCAAGGGTAACGAAGGGCCCGGTAGAAAAGCGCACGTATTTCGGCGATGGCCTTTGGGACAAGAAGGCAGCGGCTGAGCTTGGTTATGATTTCGTGGCAATCGGCGGTGGTGTGGAACACAATGTTGTGTTTCAGGATCTACAGGACCTCGAGGCGATTCTTGGGCAACTACGCGTATAACAATCCGCTCAAGCCGTTCGCTTCACTCACTCGGACGCGGATAAGTCCCGCGCCGCTTAGCTAAGACGTTAGGCATCATATGGAGCTACGAATTCTCTCCGTGGTTTTGCTTTTATCATTCAGCGCAATGGCCTTGGACAGTGGCGATCAAATTGACTACAAAAGCTATGAAACTCGGGCAACTGCCGATGTAGTAATCGAAATCGCACTTCAGTCTGAATTGGAAGTCAGAGATTATTTATCCTCATTCGCTGAAGCCAACGATTACAGGGTGCATATTGCCCGAGTGCATCCCCGACTCCCTAAATTCTCCATACAGCTATGGCGCCGGGACTCAATGATCGTTGGTGTGAATCCATTTGAATTATCAGAGTTTCGATTCTCAATATATCCTTCAATCTCCGAGTCGATCGGGAACGAAGAAGCAATATTTCTCCTAAACCAATTGCAGGGTTTCGAGAATGATGCCTAACAAACCGCTCAAGGCGCTCGCTTCATTCGCTCGGACGCGGGTAAAGCCCGCGCCGCTTAGCTAAGACGTTAGTTGCACACAATACTCCTTGAATGATTTAGAAATGGTATTATTTCTATACCATGTTCGAGTTTGACAAAAACAAAAGCGAATCGAACGCCCAAAAGCACGGGATCGACTTTGTCCAGGCGCAACAGCTTTGGCATGATCCTGCCTTATTGGAAGTTCCCGCCCGAACTATGGACGAGCCAAGATCGCTGCTCATTGGTGTGATCGATATTAAGCACTGGTCCGCTGTGGTTACGTATCGAGATGAATCAATTCGGCTTATCTCGGTGCGTAGGTCGAGATCCGAGGAGGTAGCACTTTATGAAAGCCAAGACATTTGACGATAAATTCGATAAGGGGCAGGACGTTACTGACGTTCTCGACTTCTCAAAAGCGCGTCGCCCGCTGCAAGTGCAAAAACGAGTAAATGTGGATTTTCCGGCTTGGATGGTCCAGGAATTGGATCGTGAAGCCCGAAGAGTTGGGGTTACAAGGCAGTCAATTATCAAAGTTTGGCTTGCCGAAAGATTGAAGAGTCAGGCAACTAACAATAGGTTCAACTCAGACGCCGAAAAAGCTGGCGCTGGTTAACCTAGACGTTATATTTCATGGCAAAGATAATTCAGTTTCCTATCAAAACGGAATTAGATGAAGCAGATTTCCGGGGTATTTTGGAGGAGCGTCTCCAGATTTACGATCAGTCTGTAAAGAGATGCGTGACTGATGGAATCCTTGAATTGATCCGTATTGCCAACTCAACCAGGCTTGGCCCCTATGAATTAGCGCTGCCTGGAAAGTTATCGGGGATAGAAGCTTCGGAAATCGAGCAGGAGATTCAAAAAGTCATGAAGAAAGCGCTTCAGGATGCAATCGCTCCATTAATTCTGCAAGCAGCAATCCTTCAGCGCCGAATCTGCGAATCTCAGGAATAGTGGTCCTGTGAAATATAACAAACCGCTCAAGCCGTTCCGGCTCTGCCTCCACTCGGACGCGCGTACGCGCGCCGCTTAGCTAAGACGTTATAAAGCATGGCTGCCAAGGAGAAAACTGAGGATCAAGGGGCAGAACCGATTTTTCAATTAGGGCTTTGGAGCATTTTGCTTTCGCTACTACTTCTTGGAGCCTGGCTAATTTCTGTACCAGAGTTTGAATTGGGGCCGAAACTGTACATCGGGGTTGTGTTTCAAATTGTCTTCATACTTATCGCTGCAGAGCACATTCGCCGCATAATATTGCGCAACGAGCCGCTCAACAGCGTCCTTTTTCAATCAAGGCTCGTCAATTTCATATCTGTTATGGTTCCGGCGTCCATGGCGGTCATTGCTTCAGGACTAGCTGCATATGCTTTATAACAAATCGCTCAAGGCGCTCGCTCCGCTCACTCGGACGCGGATAAAGCCCGCGCCGCTTAGCTAAAGCGTTAGGCAGCTAATGCACCCGAGAGTCCTATGAACTTTGAAATTGTCGGTGAGATCGAAGGAGTTGAAACGTTCGCGGTTGGCCGCTCCATTCGCGAACTCCCGAGACTCCGGAAAATCTACGGACCTGGAAGGTGGCGAAAACGGAAGGGATTTGGGGTGGTGAGATTGCCAAATGGAATAGAAAGGCGGGCGGAGCTACACTGGTATGAAGCAACCGGAGTAGGTCGCAAGGAATTCAAGATCAAGCAATTTTTGGAAAACTGATATGAATCAGCACTTTGTAATTTGCATCAGCAATGAAGACTACCCAGCCTCCCTTGAGCGCAGGAAGCTCTATGAGGTGATTCCGGACTCTGACGCTGAGGCTCTCGGGCAATTACGAATCAAGGACGAATCAGGCGAAGACTATCTCTATCCCCAGGAACTATTCGTTTCCGTCGAGCTTCCCTCCAGCACCGAGAAGGCGGTTATCTCCGCTGCATAACAAACCGCTCAAGGCGCTCGCTGCGCTCACTCGGACGCAGATAAAGCCTGCGCCGCTTAGCTAAGACGTTATGCGCCAACTATGCAACACAGATCAACGGGAAAACCAGGAGAAATATATGTCAGATTCGATCTCAACTTTCTTTGAATCATGGCAAATCGAAGATGCCAGTGCTCGGCTTGAGAAAATTACCGACGCTGTAGTAAAAGACGTCAAATACGATGACCCTCGCACACCGGAGACCATTCACGGCATCGAGGCGTTAAGTGACTATGTCGGCATGTTCAGAGCAAACGCTCCGGGCTGGTCTGCCAAAGTCGTTAAGAGCGACACCATCGGTGGTGTCACCAGAACCACAATTGCCTTTAGTGGAAAAGGCCCTGACGGCACCGAGCAGGTTCAACTCGGGCAATATTTTACAGAAACAGAGGGCGCTCTGGTTTCACGGCTTGTGGGTTTCGTGGGCACCGGTGAACAGCAATGATCGCTATTGGTGTTTAACCGGGCGCATAACAAATCGCTGCAGCTGACATTTGACCCGCCACCTACTTTTGCTGCCGCGAAAGCAGGCGTCGCCTCAAATGCACCTGAGCTCAAACGTTAGGCATGATCGGACACATCTACGAATACTGGTGGGCGTATTGGGGAATTGGGGTCACGTCCGCACTGTTCATCTACCGCTTTCGCCGCTCTGATTCGAAAAAGTCAATTGGAAAGAGGTTCAGGTCCGCCGGCACCATAAGTCGTTACAGTGATCCCGATAGTCCATTGCACGATCCGGGTTTGTACGGAAGACAGCTTCTTATAGTGGCCATTGGTATACCTTTGATTGGAGTCGCGCTGGTTTTGGTCTGGTTGCTAGGCGGATAAATTCCATGCTCTGCAGGACAGGAGTTAATGCCTAACAAACCGCTCAAGACATTCCGGCCCTACGGGCCTCCATCGGACGCGCTACGCGCGCCGCTTAGCTAAGACGTTAGGCGTCACAGGAACCCCATGCCCAGTAACGAATTTCTGTTTCGCCGCCAGGGTCAGAAAATTGAAGAATGCTATATAGAGTTTCTGCGCTCAGAAGAAGGCTCTGTATCATTATTCGGCCTCGTTCTGAAATTCTCTGAAGGAAAACCATTGATCCTTGGCTGCTCCGGGGATGGTGGCATTTTCTCCGTGAAATCTAAACTCCAGTCAGCGGAAATTTCTGATCTTGGTGAAATCTCAACACAGCCTTTGCCACTATTTGCGGGAGCTATTCTCGAAAAGGTACTTACAGGGCCGGAAAGACTACAGCTTCTTACTTCGAGCGGCGGAATCCAGCTTGTTAACATTGGCGACGAAATGACTATTCAGGTAGGAGGTGATTCAGTAAGTGCCGCCTAACAAACCGCTCAAGACATTCCGGCCCTGGCGGGCCTCCATCGGACGCGCTGCGCGCGCCGCTTAGCTAAGACGTTATGCTTCAGTTAGTTTCAGAGGAACACTAAATGACCGAAGAAAAGAAGACTTGCGGACTGGTAATGCCAATCTCAGCTATTGATGGTTGCTCAGCAGAACACTGGGGAGATGTGAAGAGAATAATTGCTGAATCAATCTCAACAATAGATTCCCCAAAATTTGAGGCTAGATTAGTTAGTGAGGCTGATGACGTTGGAGTAATTCAAAAAAGGATTGTCCAGAATCTCTATACGTCAGATGTGGTCGTTTGCGATGTTTCTGGAAAGAACCCGAACGTGATGTTTGAGCTCGGTATGCGACTAGCGTTTGATAAGCCTACTGTAATAATTAAAGACAATAAGACTGACTATTCGTTTGATACCTCAGTAATTGAGCATGTGGGTTATCCTCGAGATTTGCGTTTTGGACGGGTTGTTGCGTTCAAGGAAGAGTTGGCTGACAAAGTTGTGGCAACTTATGAAAGGAGTAAAAGCGATCCTGATCATTCGACATTCTTAAAGAACTTTGGCCAATTCAAAGTCGCAAACATCAACGAAGAAGCTATTCCAGCAAATGAAATGATCTTCGAAATATTAGGCGATCTAAGACGACAACTCTCAATTATACGTGCACAACAAACGCATGCAGTAGAGCCAACACGCAGGCGCCGACCTCCAAGCGTCTTGATTCGCCGAGCGATTCGAGAGTGGCTTTCCGGAAACGAGTGTGAACCAGAAAGCATGATTGGGAATGAAGAACTGTACCAATTCGTAGAATCTGAAATACGGGCTCATCAACACTATCCGAACAGAGATGAGTTCATCTTGGATTTAGAGTCAAAAATACGATCATATGCAGCATAACAAAGCGCTCAAGCCATTCGCTTCGCTCACTCGGACGCGGATAAAACCCGCGCCGCTTAGCTAAGACATTATGTCTCTTTGTAGAATTGCAATTATCGGCATGACGGTACTGTTATTGAACGCCTGTGGAAAAAAGCCTTATGAGAGCCGTGTTGTAGCGTTTGAGTGGGTTCAAAGCAATTGGGAATCCGTAAGAGATCATGCGGATCGCTTGGCTCTGCTTTGCCAAGAACATCCAGGCGCTACTGTTTTTTCAAATGGAATTTTAGTAATTAATACCATCGATGATGATTCATTAAAAAAGTTTGTTTTAGAATTAGAGGCCGCAAATATTAGTCTGGTCAAGTGTAGGCCTGAGAATGTATTTCTGGACCTAGGCGGGGGCGTCGAGAACGATATCCATTTTTATATTGGTTACAGCAGCAATGGCGACGATCTTTCTGAATGGCCTTTGTGTGATTTAAGTGCACTAACATCGGAATCAGATGAGCTCTCTGCTTTGGATGGTTGCGCTTATGAAATTCCCGGTGGATGGTTTGCTACTCTAGTCTGGCTTAAGGATGAATGAAACCCGACATAACATACCGCTCAAGCCGCTCCGGCTTCGCCTCCACTCGGACGCGCTTACGCGCGCCGCTTAGCTCAGACGTTAGCCTAAGAAAAGGAGACCTATGGAGATTTTCATCATTGCGGTTTTGATTGGACTGATCCCCGCTTCAATTGCATCAAGAAAGGGCCGCAGCTTTGGTCTTTGGTGGCTATTTGGTGCATTGCTGTTTATTATCGCATTACCTGCGTCCCTCCTTATCCGAGGGAAAGATAGAGAGGAAAAACCAATGGGAAACAGCAAACCGGGAAGCAACAGAGCATTAGTATGGATCATCTTTTTGGCCGTCGCCGGAGTTGTAATCTTTATGTTGATGGAGATTGAGCGAGAGCAATTGGGTATTTCAGCCACTCCACAGCAACAGCCCGTAGTAACGATGCATGAATATCAGAGAATTCAAAACGGAATGTCCTATCGACAGGTAGTTTCAATTATCGGCCAGGAGGGTGAAGAAATATCACGCAACTTCATAGAGGGGGCACCTGGAGTTATGGAGGATATTGAAACAGTAATGTATCAGTGGCAAAATACAGGCGGTTCCAACATGAATGCAATGTTTCAAAACGATAAGTTGATGCAAAAAGCTCAGTTTGGCCTCCGCTAGGCTAACAAAGCCTTCAACCAGACGCGGGGCAACTTCCGGGCCGGCTTCGCCGGACTGATTTCTTGGCCGCGCCGGTTAAGGCAAACGTTAGGCATAGCGTGAAAAAATTGCAGGAGCTTATTGTTGGTCTGCTCGTAGTTGTGACCTTTCCGATCTGGATCGTCGCGATAATTATACTAAAGCTCTTCGAGAAACCCGCAAACTTGGAGCCAGCTGAAGTAGAAGCCTGGCTTCAGAAAATGGCTGCTGGTGAAATTGATGAATATTGGTGGGACGACTTCCTTTCAATTCCAATCAAGGATGCTTCCTTGGACGCGATACGAGAAGAGTGCGAGCTTATATGGGACCCTAGAGGGAGGTTCTTGAAACGCACCGGCGAAAACTCTTATGAACTCAATCATAGTGGCAGGCAAAGAGTCCAGAATTTAATTGAAGAATGCCACCGAATCGAGAACCGAGATGCTCAATAGCATGCCTAACAAACCGCTCAAGTCGCTCGTTTCACTCACTCGGACGCGCTTACGCGCGCCGCTTAGCTAGTACGTTGTGCTTATGAACGTTAATTCCTTCGAAAGACTTCGAGATCAATGCACTGGCTCCTTCGGAAAACCTGCGCCACCCTCGCTTATCGACGAAATCGAGCAACGATTCTCGCCATTCGTGTTTACAGAGGAACTTCGGGAGATGTACAGCGTTTTCGATGGGCTTGAGCTCGGCTTGGGAAATGGGCTTTTATCCCTGTCATGCACAATTGAAGCCCGCTCAGATTTGGAGCGACAGTTCGCCCGAACGGGAGAGGTCTTTCCTGCTGCCTTGTTTCCTTTGGCGGACTTAGACGGCTGCTATTGTTTCACCACATTATCCAAAAATATGAGCGCAACTGCTCCGGTGCTTTCTTTCGCTTTATCCGATGGAGCCGATGAACTGTATCTGGAGTACGAATCAATTTATCGCATGGCAGAAACCGTCCTTGAACAAACGCGCATTGCCAGTGTGAACCAATACCCTGGAGCAAAGGGGCACTATGTAGACCAAGAAGCACTTGAGGCTGCTCAGCCCTCGCTTAACCCAAACATGTATCGCTTAGACCAGAAAGGGAATTTCAGCAGTGCAGGCATACAAAATGTATTCGGTATGGCGCGCCCTCCAGCCCAATGGCTGCTTTAGTACGCACAACAAGGCGCTCAAATACGTTCCGGCCCTGCGGACCTCCACCGGACGCGCTAACGCGCGCCGCTTAGCTAATCGTTATGTGCTTTCACAAACTAAAACTCTGGAAGAATGGCTATGCCCATACCAAGTGATTCAAATAAGGAGAAACTTGCGGAATCTGCATTGGCAATCCTTTGGCTGGGTGCGCATGACGACAGAGGCATAACGCGAGTATGGAAGCAGATGGATTGGGATCTTACCGATCTCCTGTATGAGAATGGGTGGATAACGGATCCAAAAACCAGGGCTAAGTCCGTGGTATTGACAGAGGACGGCGAAAAATTGGCTGAAGAACTTTTTCAAAAATACTTCTCCATGCGCAGTTAGTATCAAACAGTTAAATGAAACCGAGCATCGCACATAACATATCGCTCAAGCCGATCGCTTCGCTCGCTCGGACGCGGATAAAACCCGCGCCGCTTAGCTAAGACGTTATACGGACACGATTTGAAAAGAATTGAGGAAAGGGCCGGGTATCGATTTGGATACGTTGTGCTTGATCTCATTGGCTTAGGTATTTGTATCGCAGGGGTTATTGAGATCTACCAAGGTATTAAACTGATTCCGCATCTTGGTTCGCCATTATGCCCGGGATATTGTTTATTAATCTTTGGGCTGCTATTTACTGTTCCCGGCGTCCTTTATAGCTTAAGGCGAAGGAATGGCTAGGTGGGTTTGCGATCTTTCAGGGAAGTTCCGGGAAGTCTTCCCAAATCGGGCGTTTGCAGTTGCGCACATGCTGCCGTATAACAAATCGCTCAAGTACGTTCCGGCCCTACGGGCCTCCACCGGACGCGGCTAAAGCCGCGCCGCTTAGCTCAGACGTTATACAACAAAACAGGTTTCCGATGATCACAGTAATGCTTCAAGCCGCTATTGCATTTTTGTCCGTATCGATGGCCGACTTTCGCTGCGGAGGGGACTATCCAGTTTTAACTACTCAGAAGGATGATGGCACGAGAGTTGGACTTATCGTGCCATCTGATGCATTAAGCAGAGCTCCTACCTGGAAACCCGAAGATGGTGAACCGCCACTTTCAATTTCGGAAGCGAGAGAGGCTGTGCTCGAATGGGCAGAAGACCAATACTCTCGATTTGACAGTGTGGAAGTTGCAGAAATTACTTTGAGATCATCGGGCAGCTGTTCAACGGGTGAGAGATGGTATTACGTTTTTGACTTGCGGCCCATTCTGGATGGAAATTCTTTTTGGGGCTCGGGCAATTGGGCAGCAGTACTTATGGATGCTAGTGTGTACGGTACTCAGGAGTTGAAGTAATGTCGTATAACAAACCGCTCAAGGCGTTCGCTGCGCTCACTCGGACGCCGATAAAGCCTGCGCCGCATAGCTAAGACGTTAGGCTGCTTAGAGTGTCTAGTCGGTTTTATTATGAGGATCTAAATTGTCATGCGCTGCAGCAAGCTATTAAGGCGCATGGAGAATTTGATGTGGTCTTATTTGAGCAGAAAGCGGTAGCTTTCGATAAAGTCGTAAGGTCGCTTTTCCACGGACAAAAGATCGAGCAAAACCCGCTTGCGAGTCTTGATAACCAGAAAGAGTTGGGCGCTATTTTTGTTCAGCTTGTTTTGAGTCTAAGGATTGCCTGGAAGTCCATGTTTTCTTTCCATCGCTTTTCTGAGTTCAAAATATTTTGGCACCTCGAAAAGCCTTTGTCTGTTTCTAGTTCAACGAAAAATGATGGGAGTACTGTGTTTAAAGTCCGCTGCCTAACAAAGCGCTCAAGTCGCTCGTTTCACTCACTCGGACGCGGATAAGGCCCGCGCCGCTTAGCTGAGACGTTAGGCTTTTTAACCGCTCAATATGACAGAGATATCCACAAGCATTCTTTTCGAGGTCCAGCAAATTAAATGGATGCTGCTTGGTCTGGGGTTGATGGCTATATTTTTTGTTTTAGCTTTTCTCTCAGCACTGAGACGTTTGCCAATATTCCATCAAGATACACGTCGCGCATCGGAAAGAAACTCATTTGAAAAAAAAATGGAGGATTTAATCACGCGTTGTGAGTATGAACAGGCTCAGAGCCTCGCCAAAGGAGGCATCATTGCCCGACCAGGCGATCCTGTCCCTCGGTG
>JGI12140J13697_1126055_pt1 | contig 10117 bp, 9 predicted proteins | sample ElkSlonscriptome_5_FD_13697 | JGI IMG/M metagenome (IMG submission 13697) | reverse complement strand
CCAGTCCGAAACCGCTGACTGGAGCGTGCCATTCATACTTAGATACTGTAGCCATTGATGAACAAGCTCAACAGCAAGGGTAACGCCTAATCAGCCCCATCGGGTAGAGATACGATACCACAACCTCTACTGAGTCAATTACTGAGTCAAAGGGTGAGTCAAAGACTGAACACTTTCCCCTCAAAACCCCTCTTATGCTGAGGATAGACAGACAACAGTGTTAAACCACTTTGAATTGAAACCCAAGACACCCAAGCTCAAGTCAGAATCGAGTTGACTAGATAAAAATTATAGTCCATTTTAATGGACTTAAGCTTTTAGCCAAGAACTTGAGTTCTTGGCGGGTGTCGGGGCGTACTGAAAAAAAAGGAGAACCATCATGCTAGATCCATCCACCCATCTGTTGATTATTGAAGACGACAAGGGACGCAAAGAATATACCTTGGAAGAATCAGTCTACTCCCTAGGTAGAGATCCACAATGCGATATCCGCCTCTACTCAATGTTTATATCTCGCCACCATGCAACATTAGTTCGACAAATTAGAGACGATGGCAGTTGTGTTTACAAGGTTGTTGATGGTAATGCCGAAGGTCAGCAAAGTGCTAATGGACTATTAGTTAATGGTCAAAAATGTCCAGTCCATGATCTTGAAGATGAAGATGAGATTGTTTTTGGGCCCAATGTCAGTGCGAAATACTACCTACTTAAAAAATCAGGTCAATGGAAAATGAAATATAAGACCAAGAAGACTAAATCAACCGTTCTACCCAAACCTCCCAAATTTGGTGGTTTATACGTTCAATCTGAAACAGGAAACCCGCTAGTCTTTCCCCTGAAGCATACTGACGTACAAGCCAAGGTGACGGGTAATGTCTCACGGGTAGAAGTAACACAAACCTTTGAGAATCCTTTTTCTACTCCCCTAGAAGCCACTTATATCTTCCCCTTACCCGATGAAGCCGCCGTTGATGATATGGAGATTCGTATCGGCGATCGCACAATTAAGGGTAACATCAAAAAACGCCAAGAAGCAGTAGCCATTTACGAACAAGCCAAGAAGCAAGGACGCACCGCCGGATTGCTAGAACAGGAACGGGCTAACATTTTTACTCAATCCCTGGCTAATATCCAACCCGGTGAGCAAATTGATGTGATAATTCGCTACACCGATAGCTTAAAATTTACCGGGGAAAATTACGAGTTTGTCTTTCCTATGGTTGTGGGATCTCGTTATATTCCTGGAACCACGATTGATGAAAATACGGTAGGCGGGGGTTCAGCACCAGCACCAATGACCCTAAATAAAGACACCGATTTAGTGCCAGATGCGTCCCGCTTAAATGCGCCTATTTTACCCCCTAAAACTCGTTCTGGACATGATATTAATGTGACTGTAGACATTGAAGCTGGGGTTGAGATTAAAGAGGTACATTCTCCCTCACATCAGATTCAAATTGAACGCCAAGGATACCGGATGCGAGTCACGCTATCTCGACGAGACACAATTGCCAATAAAGACCTAATTTTACGCTATCAAGTCGCAGGCGATCGCACGCAAACCACAGTCCTCTCTCAAACCGACAATCGCGGTGGACATTTTGCGGTTTATTTGATTCCAGCGATTGAGTATAACCCCGATCAATTAGTTCCCAAAGATGTGGTGTTTTTGATTGACACATCAGGTTCTCAAAGCGGTGAACCCTTAACCAAATGTCAAGAATTGATGCGCCGCTTTATCAACGGACTCAATCCCCACGATACGTTCACAATTATCGATTTCTCAGATACCACCCGCCAACTTTCACCCGTTCCCTTGGCAAATACAGAAAAAAACCGCAACAGCGCCATGAATTATATTAATCAGTTAAACGCCAGTGGCGGAACTCAACTGAGGCGGGGAATTCAGGCGGTGCTAAATTTTCCAGAGGTTGATCCGGGACGATTACGGAGTATTGTACTGCTAACCGACGGTTATATTGGCAACGAAAATCAAATCCTGGCAGAAGTCCAACGCCATTTAAAATTAGGGAATCGCCTACACAGTTTTGGTGCAGGAAGTTCAGTTAATCGTTTTCTATTGAATCGAATTGCTGAAATTGGACGGGGAATTTCCCGGATTGTCCGCTACGATGAGCCGACTGAAGAACTCGCAGAACAGTTCTTCGGGCAAATTAATAATCCAGTGCTGACCAATATTCAATTGTACTGGCAAGGCGAGGGTGAACCTCCCATCATTTATCCGGCGACGCCACCCGATTTATTTGCTGAACAGCCATTAGTTCTATTTGGATGCAAAAAAGACGCTCGACCGGGACGGCTGCAAGTAACAGGAATTGTTGCCGGAGGACAGCAGTACCAGCAGAGTTTTGAGCTTAACTTTGAAGATACGGGAAATCCTGCTATTGCACAACTGTGGGGTCGTAACCGGATTAAAAACTTGATGAATCAAATGGTGCAGGGAGAGACAAAAGTTGGCGTAGAAACTGTCACGGATACGGCTTTAACTTATCAACTCTTGTGCCAATATACCGCCTTTATTGCTGTCAGTGATGAAGTGCGCGTCAATCCCAATGATCGGTCTGTCTCCTGTACAAGTCCCGGTAGAAATGCCGGAAGGGATTAGTTATCAGGGAATTTTTGGCGATGTAGAAGTAGAAGCGACCTATGAGTTTGAGGTGATTCCTTCAGAACCGCCTGACGAGTTTGATATCACCCTGATCAGTCCCAATATGATGGAACTCGATGAACTCGATGAGGAATGGAGTCCTACGCCTGAGCCAGCGCCATCGAAAGCTCCAAAGATGAAACCGACTGCAAAAGCTCCGCTTCCAAAAGCTGAGTCTACCCCTAATCGCTTACAAATTGTTAGTGCATCTGGACTAAATCAAGATGCGATCGCGCGTTTAACTCAACATCTACAATCGATCCAATTATCTCCAGGTGTTAGCGGTAATTTGGTCTTCGAGTTTTACATTAGCAAAAGTCGTGTGCAACAGGTAACTCTAAACGAGAAAGCCTCATCGGTAAAGGATCAGACGGTAATAGAAGCAATTCGACGATCGCTTCTGACTTGGCATTCCCCTCAAGCAACTGTCGATAACGTTTGCCTAGTAATAGGGATTCAGCCATAAAGATTTGCCCTCCTCTCCCCCAGCTCCCTCTGCTTCCCCTGCTCCCCCAGCTTCCCCTGCTTCCCCTGCTCTCTAACCCCACCATCAGCAGACCCTAAGTAAATTGTTGAGCATAGAATCGCGCATAACGTCCCCCTCGCTCTAACAATTCGGCATGGGTTCCCGACTCGATAATCTGTCCCTGTTCCATCACCAAAATTCGGTCAGCGCGGCGCACCGTGGTGAGGCGATGGGCGATGATAAAGACGGTGCGCTCTTTCATAATCCGGTCTAAGGCTTCTTGGACTAAGGCTTCTGATTCTGAATCCAAGGCGGAGGTTGCTTCATCTAAGATGAGAATACTGGGATTGAGGAGAACCGCCCGCGCGATCGCAAGGCGTTGTCGTTGTCCCCCAGATAGGTTAATTCCCCGCTCTCCCACCCAGGTGTGATACCCTTGGGAGAATTGGATAATAAATTGGTGGGCATTGGCGATTTTGGCGGCATCTTGGACGGCTTCTAAGTCAAAGTCCTTTTGACCAAAGGCAATATTTTGAGCAATTGTGCCAGAAAATAAGGTGGTTTCCTGGGGAACAATGCCAATTTGTCGCCGTAGGCTTTTTAGGGTAACGTCTCGGATATTGATCCCATCAATCAGGATTTCTCCGGCTTGCGGATCATAGAAACGGGGGAGTAAATTAACTAAGGTGGTCTTACCTGCACCCGATGCGCCAACGAGCGCGATCGCGTCTCCTGGCTGGACCAGAAAACTTAAGTCTTTCAGCACCCAAGGCGTTTTAATTGTAGAGACGTGCCAGGGCGCGTCTTGATCTTTGGCGATTGATGATAACGTTTCCTCAAACCCCGCCCTTTCTAAGTTCTCTTGGGCTTGAGTGTAGGCAAAGCTAATCTGGCGATATTCGACTTTACCCGTAACCGGGGGTAGAGTCATCGCCCCCTCTTTTTCGATCACCGTTGGCACAATCGCAAACAGTTCAAAGATGCGATCAACCGATGCCTCCCCCTGCTTAAATTCGTTATAGTTGCTAGTAACGATCGCGATCGGATCAATAAGCATGGCAACCGCCGCCCCGTAGCTGACAAATTCACTCCCGGTTAAGTTACCTTGGGCAATTTGCCATCCCCCTAGTAAAAATACCAATAACAGACACATCGCCTCCAGAAACCCCACCACCGGAAACTGAATCGCCTTTAACCGTTCCGCCGCATACTTGGCGTTTCGATTATGTTCTGCCTCTTGACTAAATCGCTCTAATGTGTAATCTTCAGCCGCAAACGCTTGGACTAACCGAATCCCGCTAAATACTTCAATCAGCAACGCCGATAAATCCGACACCCGATTTTGACTCCGCCGGGAAAATTGACGCATCCGTTCGCCAAACCAGCCAATTAATAGACCCATCAGTGGGGCAATGAGTACAATACCCAGGGTAAGTTGCCAATTCAGGTAAACCACATAAGCGAAGACCGCAATCAACTGTAAGACGCTAGGGAGAAACTGGTGAAAGAACTTGTTCACCACCTCGCCAATGCGGTCAATATCCTCAGTGAGTCGATAGGATAAGTCCCCGGTTCTAGTGGTTTCAAAGTAGTCCAAACTCAGGGTTTGCAGGTGGGCGTAGACATTTTTACGCAAATCCAGCGTAATCGACAAAGCCGCCTTTGCCATTAGGGTATCTTGCCCATACTGTGCCAGCTTCTGACCCAAGAAAATTAAAGCAGCAAATCCGGCAACTTGTGCGATCGCGTCAACATTTCCTTGTCCCACATAAGCCGCAATCCGCCCCGCTAACCAAGCCAGGAGGGGCCACACGGCGACAAATCCCACAGTACAAGCTAAGGCTTGCCCAATGGTAACTCTTTGAGGGCGAAGATAAGACAACAGTTGCCAGTAATGAGAACGGGTTTTCAATGTATAATCACCCAAATGCAATTTTCCTCTGTCTCACGCTATCAGCTTTCATCGTTTCTACAAAGACTTTCCGGTAACCGAAGAAGTTTCTACTCCTTAGGTGTGTAAGGTATATCAATCAAAATGTAGGGGCACCATCCTTGCGCCCACACATAAATAACTCTTATGAGAAACCCTATACAATAAGAAAACAGAATCTTACAGATGGAGGAGTTGGATTATGTCAACGGAAATGACTCAAACTCAGAGTTCCCCAACACCTCCCGTGGTGGACTGGGAACCCCAAATGCCGCCCACTGATTTAATTTTTGATGATGGAGAACCCTTGGAAAGTAACCGCCACCGCATTGCCATGAATCTGTTGATTCAGTTAGTCCATCAAGCCTTGGCACACCGCGAGGATTACTTTGTGGGTGGCAATATGTTCATTTATTATAGTCGCACCCAGGCACGAAATCGGGACTTCCGAGGACCGGATTTTTTTGTGGTATTGAATGTGGATGGAAGCCGTTCTCGCCAAGGTTGGGTAGTCTGGGATGAAGAGGGACGTTACCCGGATGTGATTATTGAACTGATGTCGGCGTCTACAGCCAATGCTGATATTGGGGCAAAAAAGGATATTTACGAAGGCACTTTTAGAACACCGGATTATTTCGTGTTTGACCCCTTTAATCCCGACTCTTTACAAGGATGGCGGTTGGATGCCAATTTACGTTATCAACCGTTGGTTCCGAATGAGTCAGGATGGTTATGGTGCGAAACCTTAGGCTTATGGTTAGGAATTTGGCAAGGAACAATAAGCCGAGAAACAGCACCGTGGTTACGATTTTATGACTCAGAAGGGAATTTAGTTTTATTACCCGAAGAAGCTGAACATCAACGGGCTGAATCTGAACGCCAACGGGCTGAATCTGAACATCAGCGGGCTGAATCTGAACGCCAACGCGCCGAAGCCGAACGCCAACGCGCCGAACGTTTAGCCGCACGATTGCGGGAGTTAGGAGAAGACCCAGATAATTAAGGGATATGGGGGAGAAAATCATTGACCTCATCCTGATGGACATCCCCTTGTAAAATAGAGATTTATCCTTAATGTCGATAATCGATTAAAATCATGACACAGCTATTACAGCATCGCATCATCTGTTGGAGTTTAAGTTTAATTATCGCTAGTATTAGCTGCGTCTTTGGACTACCTGCCAGTGTAAATGCTCAGTCTATCTCAAACACTCATCCAACTCAAATCGCTACAGTATCAGCCAGCGAAGCGTTTCGCAATGCATACAATCAGCGCTATACCTGGGATAAAAATTTTCCGGGTTATTCCGCAGAGGTTTCGATTACGCACCGGGGAGATATTGACCAGGGAATCGTTCGGGTTCAACCGGATTTAAGTGTGGATGTCATTAATGTTGAACCCGATAATTTGCGTGAGTTGGTCGCCAATACGGTTAAGATGGAAATCATTCACCGCCGCCGACTACCGTTTGAGCAGTTGCATGGAAACAATGACTTTGAGTTAAAGGGAAAAGACGAGTATGGCGCGTTAAAAATTAATCAGGTGGGTGATAATTCCTACTATAAGGTTAAAGGAGATGTAATCACTCAAGTGAATCGCAGCTTTGGAGATGTAGCCGTAACCGTTGACACCCTAGGTACGACTAAAACGCCAGAGGGGTATTTAGTCAGTCACTTTAAGACCACGTTTCGCGATGCCCAAACCGATGAAGTTCTGGAAAAAGAAGATGTGCGAGATTTCCATGAAAAGGTAGGAAACTACTATTTGTTAACGAACCGGACAATTCGATATAATCAAGCGGAAAATCCGGAGAAAAACCCTGTGGCAGATACAAGGATTCGGTTTAATGATATTCAGCCGTTGTAACTAGGGGCTGCTGAATAAGTGTTGTGGGGGTAGGGAGCAGGGGAAGCAGAGGAAGATGGGGGAGATGGGGAAGATGGGGGAGATGGGGAAGATGGGGGAGATGGGAAAGATGGGGAAGTTAACTCAAAACTCTACCTTACCTGTTAAATTTCGCCATCATATTCAAAATACCAGTCTTCATGCATTTGGGCGACTTGTGCCAATTTGCCATTTCGACCTAATGCTTCATCGGCTAATTGGGCAATCCAAATATTCGGTACAGCTTGAGGTCTATTTTTCAGAACTAGGGATAAGGCTTCCTCCTCTTGACCCGCCCCTAAAAGGATGGCATAAATTGTTAAAGCGATCGCGGCGGATCGGCTGATCCCGGCTTGGCAATGGATGAGAACATCTCCGCCTTCCTGGGAAATTATCGGCACGAAGTCAATTACTTGACGAATATGCTCAGATGTCGCTAAAAGATAGTCGGGTTCATCAGGATTTAAAGCCACAATATCATCAAACTCTAACCGCAGTCGGTGAGGAACTTGGGTGTAACCTGGGGGAGGGGCGGTATCGGGTTCGCCAATCGAGATGATATGCGCGATCGCGTCTCCTGTCTCGGAAGCGAGAAGTTGGCTGGCTTCAGAATAGGAAGCAATCCAGATTTTCGGTAGATTGTTTGCTAGAAATTCAGTCACAATCGTTACTAATTGAATTTAGATTTTGGCTTAATTTTTCCATGAAACTCTCCCAACAGTTTACCGACGCCTTAACCTTTGCTACTGAACTCCACGCCAACCAAACCCGTAAAGGGAATGGTGTTCCCTATATCGCCCACCTGCTAGCCGTTTCTAGTATTGCCTTAGAATATGGGGCAAATGAAGAGGAAGCGATCGCGGCGCTTCTCCATGATGCCATTGAAGACCAAGGCGGTGCAGCAACCCGTGAGGAAATTCGCCGCCGCTTTGGGGATACAATTACTGAGATCGTAGATGGGTGTACCGACGCTGACACCACACCTAAACCCCCTTGGCGTCAGCGCAAAGAAGCTTATATTGCCCATATTTATACTGCATCAGCTTCAGTTCGTTTAGTGTCTGCTGCGGATAAGCTGCATAATTCTTGGTCAATTCTTAAAGATTATCGCATTTTAGGGGATAATTTATGGCAACGCTTTCATGGGGGTAAAGAGGGTACACTGTGGTATTACCGTTCCTTAATTGAAGCCTTTCGCACCCAGGGTTCTATGCCGATTATTAACGAGTTGGATCGGGTGGTGAGTGAATTAGAATTATTAGCAGGTGTAGCTGACAAGAATTCTGAGTGTTGATTTCTGTAGGGGCGGGTTTTATCGGTATCGTGGGTTGTCACCCGGATGTAACTAAACCCGCCCTAACTCAGTCAAAGGTATACCCCAATCCCAGTACTGCGATCGCATAAAATCCTTAGCCCCATTTCTCCCTAATCGTGCTATGAAACCCATACTTCTAACCACGGCTGCTATTTTCACCGCCATAACGCTAAATACCAGCGCCTTCGCCGAAAATCTGCAAAATATCCAAAAGGTGATATCCACCAAAAACTGTCCCGGATGTGATCTCGCCGATGCAGGTCTCGTCATGGCAGAATTAGTCGGGGCAAACTTGAGTGGGGCAGATTTGAGTCGCGCTAATCTGAGTCGGGCAAATTTGACGGGGGCGGATCTCACTGGTGCAAATCTTAGTGGCGCGTCTCTCAATGGCGCAAATCTAACTGGGGCAAATCTCAGTGGCGCTATTTTAGTGGGAACGGATCTCCGAGATGCTTATCTGGTTAATGCACAATTGTTTGGTACCGATCTCAGTAGCGCTTATATTCAAGGAACAATCGGTCTTCCTGAGTATGCCGGAACCCCTGAAGATTTTTATGCTTGGGGTGTGATTGAAGCCGAACGAGGAAACTATCAAGCGGCTATTCAACATTATAATCAAGCCCTGAATCTAAAAGCTGAATTTGCTCCCGCCTATTTAGCCCGGGGAATCGCCCAATTTCGCTTAAGCAATCACACCAGTGCTATCCGAGATGCTGAAGTGGCTAGTCAGCTTTTTACGACTCAAGAAAACCCGGTTGGTTTTCAAGCCTCCCAGAATCTGATCGCTATGGTGGAAATTGCCCAAAATCCTCCCGAAGTTCGTTCTCGCCCATCGTTTGGCAATGCTCTGGTGGGGATTGGTTCACTGCTTTTGCGGTTTTTGTCACCGCTTTGACTGTTAGATCCTGATTGTCGGAATTTTGTTTTTTAACGCAGAGTAACGCAGAGGTTTACGCAGAGGACGCAGAGGATTTTTGAAGGATTTGGAGGGGGCTTTTATCGAGTTCGGACACAACGGGTAATGGTGTCGTTTTCGATAGTTGGTTGAAATGGTTTTCTTTTATAAACTATGACTAGAATACCTTCTAAGAGTGAAAGTGAGCAAATGTTGAAGTGGCTGAATGAAAATCGGCACACTTTGTTGGATTTATATCGCAATCAATATGTGGCTTACAATGACCATTGTGTCATTGCTCATAGTGAAAATTTGCGAGAGGTTTTGGAGTTGGCTACAGCATCAGGCGAGACGTTTGCTATTTATTTAGTGCCACGCAGCACTGCTTCTATCCAGATTTTACCAATTTTCTACTCTGGTGTTGTCCAGACTCCAGGTAAAGTGGTCAGTCCACTTCTGAGTGCGTGGGTTGAAAAGTGGCACGGTTTCTCCAGTTAGTGGATCTTCGGCTTCTGTGGTGTCAGACTTAAATTCATTGCAGGTACGACAGGCAAGGCAGAGATTTTCAAAGGTCGTCGCTCCCCCTTTTGAGCTAGGCGAGATATGATCGTAGGTCATGGGAATGCCGCTATTGGCTTCACTGGTCAAACAGTAGCAGCAACGGTGGCGATCGCACGCTTCAATTTGAGCTTTTAGTCTTTCAGGGATATAGGTAGACACAAGAAATTAGGGCAAAGGTACATGGTGTCCGCGCCAGCGCAGTAGTGCAGCTGCCTGTGCTTTCCGCAGCATGAAGCAGTCTGCCTCGGTTCGTAGTGCTGTTAGTTCCGTTCGTTCGGCATCCGTCAGCGTACCCTCTTGATTGCGATCGAGTAGGATATTGTACCGCTCCATATCGGCTACAGTCTTTCGACTTTGAGCAATTTTCCATAATGCCTCATCTTCCATTCTGTCCAAG
>JGI12140J13697_1003505_pt1 | contig 10150 bp, 8 predicted proteins | sample ElkSlonscriptome_5_FD_13697 | JGI IMG/M metagenome (IMG submission 13697) | reverse complement strand
CTGGGGCTTTAACTAACAAAACCGTTAGCAAATTTAAGTGAATATTTAAATGATAGATCATCGCCCCCAAACGACGAATTGCATAAGCTAAATTTTCATCAACATTCTTTAAATCACTCTGATTATTGCTGTGTTGCAGTTTCGCTCGACGTTCCAGGGAATGATTATAATCTTCAACTAAACCGAATATGCTCGTTGTCTTGCTGTCAAGCATGTAGAGAACATACTCATCCACCAATAAATGTTGAGGCGGAATTTTATAAATAATTTTTTTTAATTGTTCTACATTGATTGGCTCAACCTGACTCTTCTCAAATGATTGAATGTTGGGATGTTCGAGTAAGCTCAGTTCATGGCGAATGACTTGATCCGCTTTACGAAGCTTCAGAAAAATCGTATCGACTTCAACCGCTAGGGAAGATAGTAATACTTTCTCTTCCTCTTTTTTAAGTTCTTTGTTGTTCAAACACATTTGAGTTGCATTAAGAATGATTGAGCAAAAACAGTGACATTAACACTGCTATTGCCTGCCGGCTTGGTTAGGATTAGGCTCACGTCTAAGACCCTAAGTCAGTAGAAGTACTTTGACGGGTGTTTTACCTTTGATTAGCAACCCTGATGTTCTAATTGAGTAACCTTGCCTGCTTTCTCTTTGGCGAGATATTCGCGTTACCCAATTTTTGTAGACTGGTAAGTCTGTAATACGTAATGTATAACATGTAAGACACTCTGTACATTCTAATTCCTATTGGCTGACATCAGCAAGTCGGTTTAGCCAACTTTATCAAAATTTCATCCCCGCAAACAAAACTGGGATCAACGGCGATCGCAAGCCGATAGGCTGCATTTGGAACCCAAATTCTATTACAATCTGTAAAGAAAACTGAAAAGGAAGGGCTACGATGCGCGTTGCGATCGTTGGGGCAGGACTTGCCGGAATGGCGACGGCTGTAGAATTAGTCGATGCCGGACATGAGGTCGAAATCTTTGAATCCCGTCCATTCGTGGGCGGCAAAGTTGGCAGTTGGGTAGACAGCGAGGGCAATCACATTGAGATGGGGTTGCACGTCTTCTTTGGCTGCTACTACAACTTGTTTGACTTGATGCAGAAGGTAGGGGCATTAGAGAACCTACGTCTCAAGGAACATACCCATACCTTTATTAATCGGGGTGGGCGCACGGGGGCGCTAGATTTTCGCTTTATCACAGGAGCGCCATTTAACGGACTCAAAGCCTTTTTCACCACCTCCCAGTTATCACCTCAGGATAAGCTACAAAACGCGATCGCACTCGGAACCAGTCCCCTAGTACGCGGCTTGATCGACTTTGATGGGGCAATGCAAACCATTCGCGACTTAGACAAAATTAGCTTTGCCGACTGGTTCCGCAAGCATGGGGGATCTAACGGCAGCTTAAAGCGGATGTGGAATCCCATTGCCTACGCCCTCGGTTTTATCGATACCGAGAATATCTCTGCCCGTTGCATGTTGACAATCTTCCAGTTCTTTGCTGCGAAAACAGAAGCCTCTGTTCTCAGGATGCTGGAAGGTTCGCCAAATGAATATTTACATCAACCGATTATCAATTACCTGGAAGCACGAGGAGCAAAAATTTATACTCGGCGAAGAGTGAGAGACATCCTCTACACCGAGACAGGAAACTCAGCTAACGTGACAGGTTTAGTCATCGCCCAAGGCGAAAGCGAAGAAACCATTACCGCTGATGCCTACGTTTGCGCCGCTGATGTGCCAGGAGTGCAGCGTCTATTGCCAGAATCATGGCGCAAATGGTCAGAGTTTGACAATCTCTATAAGCTAGACACCGTACCTGTAGCCACCGTACAACTGCGGTTTGATGGTTGGGTAACAGAACTCCACGATCCTCAAAAAAGGAAGCAACTGGCACAAGCGACAGGGATGGATAATCTCCTCTATACTCCCGATGCGGATTTTTCCTGCTTTGCCGATTTAGCCTTAACCAGTCCTGGTGACTATTACAAAGAAGGACAAGGGTCACTGTTGCAATTAGTGCTAACGCCCGGTGATCCATTTATCCGGCAAACTAATGAATCCATCGCCCACCATGTCCTCCAGCAAGTCCACGAACTCTTCCCCTCTTCGCGAGACTTGAACATGACCTGGTACAGTGTGGTTAAATTAGCTCAATCGCTTTACCGAGAAGCTCCGGGCATGGACCCCTATCGTCCTAACCAAAAAACCTCAGTGAGCAACTTCTTCTTGGCAGGTAGCTACACTCAACAAGATTACATCGATAGTATGGAAGGAGCGACCCTATCCGGGCGGCAGGCGGCTAAAGCAATTCTAGAACATGCACAACAACATGTAGAACCAACTCTCGTTACCACAAGTTAAACGATATCTGAAAACCGGGAAATCCGGGCTGTAGGGGCGGGTTTTACTACTATCGTTTCTTCCCTCACCCAGATACAACTAAACCCGCCCCAACCAAGTACAAGAATTATGTGACAAATGACAAATGACGAATGACAAATGACAAATGACAAATGACGAATGACAAATGACAAATAACTCTGACTGGCTAGAACACAGTGTACAGGTTGAAGTCGAGGTGCCAATGGAAACCGTTTGGAGCCTCTGGTCTGATTTAGAGCAAATGCCTCGCTGGATGAAGTGGATTGACTCGGTACAAGTATTAGAAGATAATCCAGATTTATCCCGTTGGAAACTCGCCAGCAGTGGCTTTGAATTTAGCTGGCTCTCTCGCATTTTGAAATTAGTACCCCATCAGATTATTCAGTGGGAATCTGTTGATGGTTTACCGAATAGGGGTGCAGTGCGCTTTTATGATCGCCATGGAAGTAGTGTTGTTAAACTTACGGTGGCTTACGACATTCCTGGCATTTTGGGTAAGTTGATGGATGGTTTGTTTTTAGGTCAAATTGTCGAATCTACGATTCAAGCCGATTTGGATCGGTTCCGGGACTATGCGCTTAAAATCCAAAGTTAATACTGTTGATTGTTGAGAGCAAGAGGGGGCGATTGAAATCGCTGCTACACAAACAAAGTCCGCCTACGCGGACTGGCTTATAACGGGGGTAGCGTTCCCCGGATTTGGTATCACTCCTCGTTCCTCTATAACCATTTGTTAGATCTGTTAAAATCTGACCCAAATCCAAAAATAATTGATGTTCAGTATAATTAAATATTCCCATAGCTATGCACCCTGAGTTGAGGATCGGCTGATGGCTAATATCTCTAGACAGACCCAGACTCTATTTGCGACAAAACAGCGGGTGCAATGGGTTGATTATGCCAAGGGCATCGGAATTTTTTTAGTCGTTTTTGGTCATACGCTCCGAGGTCTAGTTAATAGCTCAATCCTTGAGACTTCAACAATAGTTGTCTCGATTGATCAGTGGATTTATTCCTTTCACATGCCACTTTTCTTTTACCTTTCAGGATTATTTATTGAGCGCTCAGCCTCCAAACCACTAAGAGAGTTTTTCGTCAGTAAGCTTAAAGTTATCGCCTATCCTTACTTGGTCTGGTCGGTGCTTCAGACTGTACTTCAGGCTATAGTATCGAGTTATACCAATAGTTCAGTTTCCTTGAGTAACTTGTGGCGAATTATCTACCAACCTGTGATGCAATATTGGTTTCTATACACATTGTTTGTCATCATGGTGGTTTACGCAATTGTCAGCAAGCTCAATGTTTCTTCCAGAGTATTTTTAATTTTGGCGATTTTGTTTTACTTGACGCAAATTGCTGATGTTGGCTTGGGTTCGTGGAGGGTTTTATATTCAGTTCGCGGCTATGCTATCTACCTCGCCTTGGGTGCGGTAATAGGCAGTAGTCGATTCATGTCACAGTTGAGTCAATGGAAAACCCAAACTTTGCTCATGGTTACAATTGGTGGATTTTGGGCTGTGGGATTAGCGGTTGGGTTCAATGTGATGGCGGTCAAATTACTGACGCCTATAGTGGGTATCTTTGGCATCGCCGCCTCAGTTGCTTTGGCAATTCTCCTGGATCGGTTTAATAGAATTGACGTTGTGAAACAGTGGGGAAGCTTGTCACTAGAAATATTCGTGGCTCATACAATCGCTTCGGCATCACTACGAATTCTCCTCCAATATGTCTTCGGGTTTACCAATCCGATCGCGCACCTTATCATTGGCACAGCCATAGGTATTTATGTGCCGATCGCACTGTATCGGATTTGCCAACGAAGTCGGCTTCGATATATGTTTCGCCTCGTTTAATACCCGTTGTGCCGTTCGCCCAGTATCTGAGTCAATACTATTTTCTCAAAACCCAATCACGATTGAGACATTGAGACTGATGAATTTTCATCCTATTTGCAGATTCGATTAACTCGACTCTTAAGATAGGTTGCAGTTATAGATAGTCGCAGAATTGACAAAACTATTATGGCTGATATGACTACTAAAGCAAACCAGGAACTTAATCCAAAAGAACAAGGAAATCTGTCTGATGTACCCATCGAAGATACTGACTTGGTTTCAGATACACCTGTAGACGATGAAGATACTGAGGAACCCGTTATTTCCAACCTACCCCAGGAAGTGACTGAATCTTATGGAACAGGTGTTCCTCTCGATCCAGGGCTGAATATCGGTGGACGAACGACACACGACAAGGCTTGATGAATCCAATCACTTACTATTCCCTGTTCCCTGTTCCCTGTTCCCTGTTCCCTGTTCCCTGTTCCCTGTTCCCTGTTCCCTGTTCCCTGTTCCCTGTTCCCTGTTCCCTGTTCCCTTGTTCTCCTGCTGCATCCCATTAATTCAGGTCATTCACCTGCGTGATAGGAACTGCGAACCAAGGGACCCGAACGGACATGAGTGAAACCCATCTCTTTCGCGATCGCACCCAGTCGCTCAAATTCCTCGGGTGTCCAATAGCGTTGCACTCTCAGGTGTTCCAGAGAGGGACGCATATATTGCCCTAGGGTGAGGCGATCGCATTCAGCGCGGCGCAAATCCTCCATGGCTTCGATCACCTCGGCTTCCGTCTCTCCATGTCCTACCATTAATCCTGACTTAGTGGGAATGGTCGGATCAAGGGTTTTGACAATGCGGAGAACATCTAGCGATCTCTCATATTGGGCACCCCGGCGCACTTGTCCTTGCAATCGTTTTACGGTTTCAATATTGTGGTTATAACAAGCTGGACGCGCCTGAACCACCGTTTTCACCCGTTGGCGCTGCAACTCGGTTGGCGTTTGATGCTCCTTTCCTCTCCCGCCCCAAAAATCTGCTGTTAGTACCTCAATTTGGGTTTCTGGATTCAATCGCCGGATCGCATCCATTGTGGCAACAAACCAACCTGCCCCCTGATCCGGTAAATCATCTCGCGCCACTGATGTCAGTACAACATACCGCAATCCTAACAACTGAACCGATTCAGCAATTTTCTGGGGTTCTTCGGGATCAAGGGGCATGGGAGAATGACCCTTATCCACTTGACAAAACGCACAAGCACGGGTACAGGTTGGACCCATCAGCAAAAAGGTCGCCGTTTTGTTAGCATAACACTCCCCGCGATTGGGACAGCGCCCCTCTTCACAGATCGTGTGAATTTGCCGTTGTTTCACAATGCGCTGAACCGTGGAGATATCACTGGCGTTGCCAATAGGACGCCGCAACCAACGGGGTAGGGCAGTAATTTCCTCTCGCCAAAGGTTTTTAGCAGACAGATTGGGTTGAGTCGGCAAATCCATAATAATTGTGGTGAGCTATCAGCAACAGTGTTACTCTGTACGATACAAATGGTAGAGCATTTTACTTGGACCCTGATTTGAGCCGAGTTTTGCTCTCAACCAACCAAGCAGATTAATCTAGAGTCATGGACAATCAGTGCTTTTGGGTTCAATCTCAAAACAGCAAAAGAGTTACAGGTGTCGGTCAGTCATCCGTTGTTTTCCCGGAAACAGACTCTGTGAGTTCTGTCTGAGTGGAATTATGGGGTCTGGTCTACCTGGGCTTAAGACGTTTTTCTTTTATCTCTCCAAAGGAGTCAGTCGTGGCAAGCCATAAAATATTAGTTATTGATGACAGTCGAGTCATCCGGATGCGTGTTAAAGAAATGTTGCCGCCCGGTAACTTTGAAGTGTTAGAAGCCAAAGATGGTATTGAAGGTCTTAATCAGATCCGCCAGGAGCATCCCAACCTAATTATGTTAGATTTTCTGCTTCCTAAAATGAGTGGTTGGGATGTTTTTCAACAAATTCAAAGTGACGGTACTCTCCAGAGCATTCCTTTAGTATTAATGTCAGGTCGTAAGGAAGAAGTAACGGAGAAGATACCGGAACCGTTTGAGTATTTTGCCTTCGTCGAAAAGCCCTTTGAAAAGAAGCAACTGGTTGATGCGATTAAGGAAGCGATGGCGAAGGCGAAAAAACGCCCCGTTATGGCTCCGCCCCCCAAAGAAGAAGCCCCTGCGGGTGAAGCTCCTGGTGTTTCATCAGACGAAGTTCAAGCATTAAATGCAAAAATTGAACATTTACAGTCAGAAGTTGATGGGTTGAAAAAACAAATGGGACAACTCGTGTCATTTATTAAGCAAAAACTCAAGTGACCTTCAGCATAACCGAGATTTCAACTCGGTGAGAATATGAAACGGCTCAATTCCTATTTAAACTCAGATCGCCTCCGGCAAGTTCTCACATTGAGTGCGATCCTTGCTGCTTTTGGTATTAATGTCTGGGCAAATATCGCGCCGATTGGTGGACTAACAATCGGCGAAATCTCCAATACTCTCTTTGGGGAAATTAAGATTATCCCAGCCAGCTATGCTTTTGCTATATGGGGGATCATTTATCTGGGTTTGATTAGTCTGGGGATCTATCAGGTACTGCCTAACCAACGGCAAAATACTTATCTGCGTCAGATGGGTTATGGTTTAGTGCTGGCGAGTGTTGCCCAGATTGTTTGGGTGTTTCTATTCCAGTATCGCCAGTTTGCCCTGTCGCTGGTGGCGATGCTGGGGATTTTAGTGCCACTGATTCGAGTGTATTGGCGGTTGGGTATTGGTTCTGTCAGGGTGTATCGGAAAGAGAAATGGTATGTCCACATTCCCGTGAGTATCTATTTGGCGTGGATCAGCGTAGCCACCATTCTGAATGTGGCAATTGTACTCTATGACTTTGGCTGGAATGGATGGGGGATTAATCCCTCCGCGTGGACGGCAATTGCCCTGATTGTCGGGGCGGCGATCACAGCAACGGTGATTATTCAGCGATCGGATATTGCCTATCCTCTGGTAATTGCCTGGGCTTATGGTGCGATCGCGGTGCGTCATCCGGATACCCTACTGATTTCTGGAGTCGCTGGAGGATTCGCGATCGCCCTTGTGTTATTCGCTGGGTTGAAACGTTACCGCAACTGACAGATAGGGGATTGTTTTTAGCTGTTTAATGTCAATTTGTCAAGTAAAAATAAACTTTTGTAAAAGGTAAATTTCCATACAAAAAACTGCATAAGGGTCAACTCCTGAGAGACACAAGAGGGTAGAGAGGTCAACATCTGACATCTGCACACAATTTTCCCTACACAGGAGAGACTCTTATGGCATCTCACGACAAATCCTTCTCCACCTCCACCGAATTAGCTCTGATGTTTGGTAATTTTTTTGGTGTAGCAGAAGCTGATAATTTATCTATTGACACTGATAGTTCAGGTACAGCAACTGAGAAGTTTGATCAGACACCTCAAGCAAACATCGTTTCAAGTAGGCAAACAAGCTTAGAACTCACTGACAACAGGACTCAACAGACAAAATCAACGACAACGCCAAATCTGTTAGCCGCTCAGACTCCAACCTCTACTATCAACGTTAACTATAACGGTTTTTCCACCCAAGCTCAAGCGGCATTTGAATACGCGGTTGATATCTGGGAAAACTTGATTGTTTCACCAGTTCCGATTGAAATTGAAGCGAATTGGACTCCTATAGAACAACCAGAAAACGCTCTCGGTTCTGCTCGATCCAATGACTATTACTACAACTTTGCCAATGCTGCCTACGCCGATACCTGGTATCCAAGCGCCCTCGCCAATAGTCTGGCTGGCTTCGATTTAGATACCACTGCCCATGATATTAATGTTAACTTCAATAGCAATTACTCGAACTGGTATTTTGGTACTGATGGCAATACACCAACAGAAAAGACTGATTTTGTTTCTGTTGTCTTGCATGAATTAGGTCATGGCTTGGGGTTTAGTGGTAGCATGAGCTATGACTCCAACACTGAACAAGGAAGTTGGTGGAGCCAACCCGTAATTTACGATCACTTTACGGTGAATGGTTCGGGTCAAAAACTTATCGATACATTTCCGAATTACTCTGTTGCTTTAGGCGATCAACTCACCAGTGATAACCTGTTCTTTAATGGGAGTAATGCGGTTGCTGCCAATGGTGGCACGAATCCCAAGCTGTACGCTCCGAGTACATGGGAATTGGGTTCTAGCTATGCCCACTTGGATGAAGCGACTTATGAAAGTGGAAATTCTAATGCTTTGATGACACCTTCCATTGCTCCGGGAGAGGCGCACCATGATCCGGGTGCGGTAACATTAGGAATTTTTGAGGATTTAGGTTGGGTGATCAATTTAGCTGATTTGTGGGGGTCAGATTTTGATATCACTCCACAACCCCTTGATGCCGGTGATAGTTTCAATATTGATTTTGACATTACCAACATGGGGAGTAGCGCGGGTGCGTTTGATGTTTCCTTCTACCTTTCCAGTAATAACTACATCAGCACCGTAGATCATCTGTTAGGTAGTACCACGATTAATGGGTTAGCTGGGAACAGTACACGCTCCTTTACCACTAACTTAAATTTGCCCAGTGTTAATCATTCCTTCTGGAATGGAGATGGCACATACTACATCGGGATGACGGTTGATTCTGGTTCAGATGTTACGGAAGTCTATGAAACAAATAACTCAAATGTCGGCTTTTTGTTCGACTACGATGATGTAGCCATCAATAATACTCAATTAGCTGACTTATCCGGTTCAGATTTTGATATCACTCCACAATCCCTCGATGCGGGTGATAGTTTTGACATTGATTTTGACATTACTAATACGGGGAGTAGCGCAGGTGCTTTTGATGTTTCCTTCTACCTTTCCAGTAATAACTACATCAGCACCATGGATCATCTGTTATATAGTGGCACGATTAATGGGTTAGCTGGAAACAGTACAGGCTCGTTTACCACTAGCTTAAACTTACCTGGTTTTAATCATTCCTTCTGGAATGGAGATGGTACATACTATATCGGGATGCTGGTGGATTCGGGAGCAGATGTTACGGAAGTCAATGAAACCAATAATTCTAATTTCGGCTTTTTGTTCGACTATGATGATGTAGCCATCAATAATACTCAATTAGCTGACTTATCCGGGGCGTATTTTGATGTCACCTCCAATCCTCTAGATGCAGGTGATAGTTTTGACATTGATTTTGACATTACCAATACGGGGAGTAGCGCAGGTGCTTTTGATGTTTCCTTCTACCTTTCCAGCAATAACACGATCAGCACGGTTGACCAGTTTTTAGGTAGTACCACGATTAATGGTTTAGCTGGGAACAGCACGGGTTCATTTATCACTAGCTTAAACTTGCCTGGAGTGAATCATTCCTTCTGGGATTTATATGGAGATGATACCTATTACATCGGGATGCTGGTTGATTCGGGAGCCGATGTTACGGAAGTCAATGAAACCAATAACTCAAATGTCGGCTTTTTGTTCGACTATGATGATGTAGCCATCAATAATACTCAATTAGCTGACTTATCCGGGTCAGATTTTGATATCACTCCACAATCCCTCGATGCAGGTGATAGTTTTGACATTGATTTTGACATTACTAACACGGGGAGTAGCGCGGGTGCTTTTGATGTTTCCTTCTACCTTTCCAGTAATAACTACATCAGCACGGTTGACCAGTTTTTAGGTAGTACCACGATTAATGGTTTAGCTGGGAACAGCACGGGTTCCTTTATCACTAGCTTAAACTTGCCTGGAGTGAATCATTCCTTCTGGGATTTATATGGAGATGATACCTATTACATCGGGATGCGGATTGATTCTGGGTCAGATGTTACGGAAGTCAATGAAACCAATAATTCT
>JGI12140J13697_1210395_pt1 | contig 10176 bp, 5 predicted proteins | sample ElkSlonscriptome_5_FD_13697 | JGI IMG/M metagenome (IMG submission 13697) | reverse complement strand
CCGCGTCAACCATCGCTTGCAGCTCCTGGTGCAGAGAAAACCCGGGCACCATCACCGGAACATTGGCATCGGTGCCGGCCAGGATCGGTACGTCGTGTTCGAGCAGTTCTTCAAACAGCAGTTGATGGGCCTGAGCGTAAGCCTGCCAGTAGATCCGGTGGCGTTCGCGCCAACCTTCGCTGCGACTTGATTCTGGTAACCCGTATCGATTGACGCCAGGCAACCAACCCATGGCGCGACCTTCGGCGACGCCGGGGTTGACGTATTCTAGCCGGATGTCGGTCAGGGTGGTTTCGAGGTCGGTGATCTGGTCCCCGAAACGATTGCTGAGGGCGAGGGTAGACACGACGGTGATGCCGCTTTCTGCCACGCGTTGAGACACGTCATTGCGGCGTGTCTGCACGTAGGTCAGAAATTCATCGGTGTTCCGGCTGTTGACGCGCCCGAACTCACGCATGAGGCCTTTGACCAGTTCCTCGACATGGGCCAGCTCTTTTTGGTGGGTGTCCCAGAGCGCCTCCAGTTCCACCTCGACCGGCAGATGACCGACCAGCGGAGTCTCGAGTTCGCGAGTGAGTTGACTCGCGACAGCGAAGTTCTCTGCGTTGACGAAGCTGCCGGCCTTGATCGCATCGAAGCCTTGTGCGTGCAGCGCGCGGACGGTATCGGCGGCATCCTCCGTATCGCCGACGACGTTGCGTTTCGAGGTCCACTCCACCCACAATCCTTCCCAGAATCCGTAGTCGGCCAGCTGGGAGGCGACAACGAAGAGGTCCGGTCCCAATCGACCATGGTTGATCTGTTCGCGCCAGTCCAGGTGATGCGCCAAGCCGTGCATTTCGCGCACCTGGGTGACGCCGTTGGCCAGATACAGGAGAAGATCGTTGGGGCTGTTCCAGAGATGCACATGCGAATCGGTGTAGCCCGGCACCAGGAATCGGCCTTGTCCATCGAAACGCGGTAGCTCGGACGGCACCTCTGTGTCCGGGCCGACGCTGCTGATTTGACCGCCGTCAATGACGACCGCCTGGTTCCCTACGAATCTTTCTCGTGTTGGATCGAGAACAGAGACGCCGGAGAGCACATAGCGCTCCGGGGTCGGGGTACGGAGGTCTTCAATGCCGAAAGCTGCCGGCGGCGTGTGGCCGCCAAACATCGCTTCGACGCTGCGGTTGACCATGACGCCGGCGATCAGAGCCGAGATCAATGTCAGCACAATAAGAGTCGTTGCTATTCGAATTATCCAGGTCGTCATTTCGCGTGTCCTTGATCAGGTCTGGTTGATGACCGCTCAATCTTGCCACTGTCAGGATTGAGCGTACGGGGCAAACTAGACAATGTCAAGTTTTGCCGCTACGATGGGATTCACCTTGGATTGGAAAATGTCGATCAATGAGTCAACTTCCATACCACCGGCAGGATCTAGCCGGAGACCTTATCCAGGCTGCCGAGGACGAACTGGAGGCGAAAGGCAGCGAGGGTTTTTCGCTCCGCTCGGTTGCCAAGCGGGCGCAGGTGAGTCACGCTGCGCCTGCGCATCACTTCGGCGATCGTAGCGGCCTGCTTACGGCATTGGCTGCTCGAGGGTACGAGCGTCTGATCGAATTTCAGGCGAGGCGTCGAGCTGATGCTGCCAAGGAGCAAGGTGAACAGTCGATCGCTTCCGGTCTCGGGTACATTGACTTTGCGACGGCGCATCCGGCTTTATTTCGACTGATGTTCTCTTCGGAACTGCCCGATCGGAGCAATCCTCGCTTTGCAGCAGCCTCGCGCCAGGCCTTCGACCAACTCACTGAGGAAATCGAACAGCGCACGGGGAAGAATCCCTACACCGATCCGCAGTCCATGGCGGAGCTTCTAGCGTCCTGGGGCATGGTGCATGGCCTGGCGGAATTGATCAATTCGGGTCGAGCTGAACAACCGATGGACGCCGCGGGTCTGGCAGGCGTGGAGAGAGACGAGGTTCTCATCCGGAGTCTTCGAAAGCTGCTCTGAGCGACCACAGAACGTTTTGAGCAGGCGAATTTGCCGAATATGGGAACAGGAATTCAATGGTCGTCGATTACCTGCTCGATTACCCTCGTGTATGTCTTCCCTCATTGTGTAGACAAAATTAAACCCGCGGGCTTCGAGAGCCGGCGGGTTTCGTTTCGTTCTATCGGTTGGTCTGCGTCGTAAAATGACGCTCTTAAATTCAGAATCGACGATTGATTTGCACAGCCGCCAGCCCAGCGAGAATCAACGCCATCAGGAAAAGACTGATCGATGTCATCGCTGGCACTGATCTGAACTCCAATTCGACGCCGTTCACGGTGAAACCGCCGCCGGCATTGGGGACAAAAACGACGTTGCGCTGGTCCAGATCGAAGGCGGTGTTGACGGGGCCAGGGAGACCGTCATCGTCGCCACCAAATCCGCACGAATTTGCGACGTCGTTGCACCAGCGATCATAGACATGGGGACTGGCACTGGAGAAGCTGCCGCTCAGGTCCGTCGGGCCGGGTTCGGTGCCGTTGTTGGGCCAGGATCCATCAGTGATCCCAACCACGATTCCCTCGTCAAGGTCGGTGATCAGATCTTCAGAGGGATCATCGAGAATGCCGTCATAACCAAAAACGATTCGGCCGGACGGTTCAAGCTGAATCTGGAAAGAGGACAGGGCCGTTTCATTCTGATGTGTGCCGACTTCGTTCCAAGTGAACACCGCCCGGCCTCCAAAATCGTTGAAATGAATCGTCCCGGTCGTTGTCAGATCGATATCAGTATTCAGCACGGCAATCGAGGGAGCCAGGTCCGAGATGAATTCTTCCATGTATTCCGAGTGATCGTAGTCAATATTGGAATCGTCCCCCAGGTCTCCCAGCTGGAGGCCACCGTTTGTTCCGACGAAGATTGTCGTGTAGTTGCTGCCCTCGAAGGGGAATGGGAAACTCAGAGTCACGCTGGTCTCCTCGTCATCGTCGCCGGTCAGGTCGGTGAGCTCCGGCCCGAAATCGGTTTCCCAGATCGGCGGCGCCGCAAGCGCCTGGACGCTAAACAAGAAAGCTAAACAGAAAAAACAGCGAATAATCATGAATCCCTCTCCGGCTTGATAAATATGAATGTTCCTTCGGCATGGTAATCCTTTGAGAGGGTTCGAAACAATAGCTGTTTCCCATCTCGTGGCAAATCTGGGACAGCCATTAAATAAGACAGGGGTAAATTCCGGGAAGGGCGTTTCAAGTGTCAGGTGTTCCTGGAGTCGCACGCCGTACTCTCGATGCTGACCTACGTGGATTCAAATCCTGCGAGAGCGGGTATGGCCGAGACCTTGTCAGAATTGGATCACACCTCGATCGAGACCAGGAAAGAATCCCGCGTCTCGCTGACGAATCGATCGGCCTACACCAGCAGGCCGCTGAAACCGATCGCCGGCCAGGATGCCGATGGGCTGCTCGAAATGACCGAATCCATTTTATAATGAGTCAATTCAATGGACCAGTGAGCAGCCTCATCCACTCAAGCGGGGGCGGTTGAAGCCGCAGTCCGAGTGGCAGGGGAAGTCGCCGAGTGGCATCTGGTCGATCACCAATGATCGCGATCGTTGGTTGCGCCAAGTGCAGGCCACCGAATCCCGCTATTTCCGCGCCATCGGATCTGCCGAGGCCCTCATGCCCAAGGCGGCCGAGCGCTGGGCAGCGCTGGATGAAAGGGCTTTCTGGAGAATAAGCGATGCTGATCTTTCGAGCTCAAACCGAATAGCCCAGCTCAAGCCACGAACCTGTCCCGACAGTTGGCCGACTGGCGAGTTGGCGTGCGTATTTGGCGGCAGCAAGCCATTCACCAGGCCTTTCAAAACCCAGCAGGGATCCGAAATCATTGAATCGAACGGCGTCAGTTGGCCATTCTGTAGTTAAAGTTGACTGACCCGTTTTGGTGCCGAACGACGCTTTATCAAGAAAAGCAATTTTAGGAAGCAATAATGTTTCGAACGATCCTGGCCTTCCTTTTCGCCTCGCTGACTATCCTAAGTCTGTCCGCTACGGCTCAAGCGCAAAGCCTGACCTCCGTTAGAATCGGAGATAACCGGCTTGATCTCACCGCCCCGTCACCGTTCAGCTATACCGACGGCAGGGACTTTACGATTGTTGACAACTCGGTCTCCGCCACGGCCAGCGCCCCGATGACCGCAGTAGCATTGGCGCTGGCGCCATCGGAGCGACCCAATTCCACCAGCGGTTGCGATCCAAACCAGTTTGGTTCATTTCCAAGCGGCAATATCGCCTTGATTCAGCGCGGCGGCTGCTCGTTCGCTCAAAAGGTCAGCAACGCCGAAAACGCTGGAGCCAGTGGCGTGCTTCTGTTTGATCAGGGGTTGCCAGGCACCAACCTGAATGCGCTTCCTACCTTTAACCTTGGCGATGGATGGGCCGGCAGTATTCCGGTTCTGGCTCTCAGTTTTAATGGCGGCGATTTTTTCGCTGGACTTTCAGACCTCGCCTTCAGCATGGAAACCCAGCTGTATCGAGGCCCGCGCGAACAAGCCCTGCTACGCTACTGCGAGGCGAACCGAGATGAATGTGCGTTATCGGTTAGTTTCCATGGCAGCGAGGGCGATTACTGGGAACGTCACCTGAATGGTGATCGGCGCCAAGTTACCGCGTCGACTTACAAGACTTTGATGCTCATTGCCTACGCCCAGGCCCTCGTCGACGGCGATCTTGATCCAGACGATGTGCTCAATCGCGACGAATGGGGACGTTTTGCAATTCGTTTCGACGGAAATGCCATGACCAATGTCTATCAGCGGCTTGGCCAGCCGGCAACGGTCACCATTGATGAAATCATGAGCGGCATGATGCGCGAGTCGGACAATGCCGCGCCCGACTGGTTGCTGAATGCGCTGGGCACCGGCGCCGTTAACGCGGTCTTCAACACTTATGTCGACGGATTTCACGACCTCCCGATACCGATCAACGCCTACCTGATGCTGCTCAATGGTCGAGTGAGCGAACCCGACTCCGCTAACCGAATCGTGAATGCCTACCCATCGGGACTGGATGATCCAGCCTGGCGCGATGAGCTGTTCGCGTTGTTCGACGGCCAGATGCAGAATGCAATGTTCATGGAGGATGCGCGAGATTTCCTCTGCGCGGCGTTGCCCTGGGAAGCCCCACCCAGTCCGTGCACGTTTGGCGGCCAAGGCAGCTTTGAGTCGACGCAAACCTATCTGGGACAGCACTTTACCCGCACCACCTCGCGTACGATGCTCAGACTGAGCGAAGGCCTGCTGAATCGCACGCTGCTGTCGCCGCAACTGCAGGTCGAGTTCGAGCCCCGCTTTGAATGGATTCTCGAAAACAACGATTTCGCTCAGCGCTTCACCCGTTACGGCTTCAAGGGCGGCAGCTTCGGTCCGAATAACGTCTGCAACTCACACGGCTATGCCGAAACGGTTTCTGGTGACCGGATCGGCTATGCCTTCTACATTCAAAACAGTCTGCACCGTTGTGGCGTTGGCCTGTTTGCCTCGTCGTTTCAGCAATCGTTCGCCGAGGATGCGGCCTTCCGCGAGTTGCTGCGCGACGACATTGCCTTTGACGCTATGTTCAACGACCGCTTCTCGGCGCGGGCTCCCTCCCGCGTTACCGTCGTCACCAAAACCGCTTGGGGCGACCAAGTCAAACACCCGGGTGGCGCCGGCGCACTTCCGTCAGGAGGCACACCCCTTGCGTTAGAGTAGGCCTTTCACGACCGGTGCCAATGAGGAATTCGACCGACATCGACGCAGATGATCCGTACGCCAAGGTACCGCCTTTTGGCCATGCGCTGCTCGACAGCAATTCCGATTGCTCGGCGATAGCAGAACTTTCTCACTCCGCTTAAAGTTTGATGCACGTGCGGCCCGAGTCGCTGAATGCCGCTCCTTCACTGGCCTCAAATTTGTTGAAACTGCCAAAGCACTGAGCATTTCGCCTGCCACTGTCAAATGCCAGTCGCTGCTGGCCAAATCCGTTTTTTCTTGCTACCGCAAAAGCTGCGACTGAAAAACATGAGCCTTTTTTGAGGCGTTTGTTGCGTTAATCCATTAAGGACCTCTGCCGCATTCTTTATTTTCAGCGGAGGCCATGCCCAATTAAATGACCAAGGAGCATTGGATGAACGCCGACACAAGCCATTTCTATCAACGGTCGCCGGAGCGCAGCACGGATGCGCGCACATGGTTCGATCCTGAAAATATCAGCTGGCGCCTGATCGTCGTGAGCGCTTGTCTATTTGCTTGCCTAATGGTCGCGCCGGTCGCTAAAGCGGGCGAGATCTCCACTGCTGCACCTGAAAACGTTGACCCTTTTTTTGACGGTGCCAGAACCGTTGAGGTGTTGGATTGGGATCAGGACGGCGATCTGGATATTGTTGGCGGCGCATTTAATGGCCAGGATCTGAACCTGTGGCGCAATCAAGAATTTGGCTGGCTGGAGCGAACCTTCCCGGTCAACGTCCCCCTGCAGGATTTGGCCGTTGGTGATATCGATGGCGATGGCACCACGGATATTGTTTACGCGGCCGGCAATCCCGCTGGTACTAGTGATCGTATTGGCGCGATACTCAATCGTAGCGCGGCATTTCTCGATGTGATCGATCAAAGCGCCCTGCGCATCGATCAGTCGGTCTGCGTCACGCTGCTTGACGCCGATAACGATGGTGATCTCGACGCGGCTTCGTGCCAGTTTGGAAACGGCCAAATCGTGCTCCATGTTAACGCAGGTGACGGCGAAAACTGGGCCAATGTGGCGATCGCAACGCCGGGCGGCGCACCGGCAAGAGCCATTGCGAATGACGTTGACCTTGACGGAGATCAGGATCTTGTTGTCATAACTACCGCTAAGCTTGTGTGGTTAGAGAATCGCTTGAACGAGGTGTCGCCATCGTGGCTGACACACGACGTCGATTCCGATTTGCCTGGTGGCTTAGGGCTCACGATGGGCGATATCGATGGCGATGGCCAAGAGGAAATTGTCGCAGGTTCAGTAAATCCTCCGCTGCTGGCTTTTTGGGATCGGCCTATCGTAGTCACCAATGCATGGACCCAAACAGATGTACAGGGCAGCTACGCTGTCGCCGATATTGACCTGAGGGATGCGGATCAGGACGGCGACCTCGACCTGCTGGTAACGCGTTGGAATCCGAACGGCGACTTGCGCTACTGGCAAAACGACGGCAGCGCCGCGTTTTCTGAGCAGGACCTGGGCGGTGATTACCAAACGCCCAGAGCCACCGTGGCGGCCGACCTGAACCTGGACGGCGACCTCGATTTCGCGATTGCCGGCGGCGATAGCGATGTCATTGATGTGATCGAAAACTTGACCATCCGCAGCAGTGTGCGTTTTCAAGATGCTGAAGGCGAGTTTCGTGGCCCGGTCCGGCCTATTGCCTTTGGTCTGACAGATCTTGATGGTGACGGTGACTTGGATATCGTCAGCTACGACGATGACGAGCGGCTTCGCTATCGCGACAACATCAACGATCCAGGCACCCTGCTGACCAGTGTGACGCTAAGCGATCCACAGGCGTTTGCCCTTGCCGATATCGACAATGACGGTGATGTCGACGTTGTCATCGGTGTCGAGGGTGGCCTGGATTGGCTCGAGAACAACGGCTTCGGCAATCCGTTCGGTCGCAACACGGTGGACAGCACTTCTGACGATATTCAGGACGTTCTGGTGGTTGACCTCAATCACGATGGCGATCTTGATATCGTTGGATTCGACGACGACACGCAGGATCTTTACTGGTGGCGAAATTCTGGCGATGGAGCGAATTTCTCCCGCCGCACCATCCGAAGCTCCGTCACTGATTATCGAGATATCGCCTCAGGCGACGTCGACGAAGACGGTCAGGCAGAGGTTATCCTCGCTGCCGATTTCACGGTTAAGGCGCTAAGCCGCATCGCCGATACGGCGTTTTCTGAGGAACTCATCGGGAATAGGGACGCTAAGCGTGTCTTGGTTGAAGACTTTGACCTTGATGGCGATCTTGATGTCGCTGGCAACGTTGGTCAGCAAGTCTATCTCTGGCGAAACGATACAGATGGAGAATGGAGGGAAGGGCTCACGACCTTCGAAGAAAACATTGAATCGTTTCAAGCGGCTGATGTTGATCTCGACGGCGATCCTGACATTTTTGGCGGTCGTGCTCAGGGTGCGGTGTGGCTTCAAAACTTTGACGGCTTTTTCGCACCGAACCCTGCATCGCTGGGAGACATGGAGTCCGAACTGCTTGAATATGGCGACATCGACGGCGACGGTGATATTGACTTTATCGGGGTCGAACAGGGCGGCGCGCTGCAGTTGGTTGAAACGGTGCGCGGTCAAATCCGCGTTGAAGCGATGCCGCCTGAAAACACGCAAATTTCATTCGGTACGCAAGCCCAGCTGTTGCGTATCGATGTTGAGCACCTGGGTCGGTCCACCGATACAGCAATTGAGCTCGACACCTTTTCCATCGCTTTCGATGCTGGTCCTGGCATGCCTTTGGACGCAGCAACCCTTGACGCATTGTTTGTTCGTCTCTATCTGCTGCGCACCGACGGCAGCTCAGTCACACTTTCAGAACTCACCACCTTGGATCAGGACAACCCAGTGGTCTTCGCCGTCCAACCCGCTGGCGGAGCCGAGCTTATTGATCCGCCAGGCGTGAGCTTTGGCGAGGATTCGGTGGCCAAATTTGAAGTCTGGGGCGAGCTGGAAAGCGACTATTCAGGTTCGTTGAAAAGTTTGCGAGTGCGACTGACGGGTGCCCAGAACGTGGTGCCGGTTGGCGTGCCCCTGACGCCGTTTCCCGGCGGTCTTGGCGGCGGCACCTTTACGCTTGTTGATGATTCCATCTTCTCCGATCGCTTCGAAAACGTTGACTGACGCCATGTTGGGTGATCGCGTGCAGACTGACTCAAGCCATCTCGATTACAAGCTAGCGTTCGGCAGCGCGGATAAGCGCAGTCTGTTCGCAGGCAGCAAGCTCAGTCGATGCCTAACTGCCGCGAATGCTTTCCTCATCGCCTGCCTGCTCGTCGCGTCAATAGCCAACGCGGGCAATACCCGAGCGCGGGGTTCAACACCCATTGGTCCAGCCATCCTCGCCAGCTACCTCAAGTCATCAAACATGGAGGCTGATGATCGTCTCGGCAGCGCGGTGGCCTTGTCCGCAAACACACTGGTGGTCGGTGCACCGGGCGAAGACGGGTCTAGCAGCGGAGATGGAACGGACAATTCGGCGCCGTTATCCGGGGCGGCGTATGTGTTTGCACGCTCCGGCAGCGGTACTTGGTCGCAGACCGCCTACTTGAAAGCAACGAATGCAGGAAACAGTGATCAGTTCGGCAGCGCGGTGGCAATTTCGGGGGGCACAATCGTCGTGGGCGCTATTTTCGAAGATAGCGCAAGCAGTGATCCCAACGACAACTCGGCCAATGCGGCCGGGGCTGCCTATGTCTTCGTTCGTGACGGCAAGGGGGGCTGGCGACAGCAGGCCTATCTGAAGGCTTCGAACGCAGAGGCCGGTGACCGCTTTGGCTATTCAGTGGCCGTTTCCGGCGACACGATTGCAGTCGGCGCGATAGGAGAAGCCAGTGGCGACTCCACAAATCCCGATGACAACTCAGCGACACGTGCCGGAGCGGTGTATGTCTTTGCCCGCGATGGTGACAGCTGGGCGCAACAGGATTATCTAAAAGCAGACAATATCGACAGCCAGGATGAATTCGGTTTCAGCGTCGATATGTCAGGCCCCCTGATCGTTGTCGGCGCGCCGAATGAAGACGGCAGCGCGACTGGGGTAAACGGTCAAGAAGACAATCTGAGCGATTCCGCTGGCGCAGCCTACCTGTTCGAAAAGGTCAACGACAACGACTGGATACAAGCGGCCTACCTGAAAGCGTCCAACAGCCAGTCAAATGATCGATTCGGGTCCGCTGTGGCGATCTCAGCCACCACCGTCGTGGTCAGCGCGCCCGATGAGAACAGAAACGCCACCGGCGTAGGCGGCGAGGCAGCGCCCGTCCCCGCCATTCGTTCTGGTGCGGCGTACGTGTTTGAGCTCAATGAGGTCGATGATTGGGCGCAGAGCGCCTATCTAAAGGCCAGCAACACCGACACGCAAGACCGCTTTGGCGTCTCCGTGGCTGCCTCCGGCGACTTAGTG
>JGI12140J13697_1162080_pt1 | contig 10403 bp, 10 predicted proteins | sample ElkSlonscriptome_5_FD_13697 | JGI IMG/M metagenome (IMG submission 13697) | reverse complement strand
AGCGTCGATAAGGTTAACCTGAGATTAACCCAGACAGGATAAAATCTCTGGAACAAAAAATTCCAGGGACGGTTATTCGGTTGGCTAATCTCACAAAAAACTCTATTTGGTGTGAGAGACGAACGTGAATCAAGCTAAAGTTTTTAGGATTGCCTTACTTAATGTTCCGACAATTTTAGGGATAATAATTGGGCTGTCTACCGCCGCGATCGCAGGTGAACCAACCCCATCAACTCAAGGTATCACCGATCAGAATACCCAACAGCCGAGTTCAATTGCCCAAATGCCCCTGAATCTGGAGATTTCAGTTCCAGATGCGGCGCTGGAGACGGATGATCCATTAAACCCATCCGCGACACCGGAAACTCCTGTACCCTCTCTAGGATTGGATACTAGCGAAAATCAGGGGATGGGACAAATAACCAATGTTTCCCAACTGCGAGATGTGTCCCCCGGAGACTGGGCGTATGAAGCCTTGCGATCGCTAGTTGAACGGTATGGTTGTATTGCGGGATATCCGGATGGCACATTTCGCGGTAATCGGGCGATGACGCGCTATGAATTTGCGGCGGGATTAAATGCTTGTTTACAGCAAATTGAACGTTTAATCGGCAATGTTCCCGATAATGGGGGTGACTTGCCCACGCTACGGCGTTTAATTGAAGAATTTGAAGCAGAACTTGCCACCTTAGGAGCGCGGGTTGATAATTTAGAAGGTCGAGTGGCGTTTTTGGAAGACCATCAATTCTCCACAACCACAAAACTATCCGGGGAAGTTATCTTTGGCTTGGCGGATGCGTTTGGGGATGACGTTGGTGACGACGTAAATACCGTTTTTCATGATCGCGTGCGCCTCAACTTCCTAACGAGCTTCACCGGGAAGGATATGCTGCAAACTCGTTTGCAAGCGGGCAATCCAACTCCATTACTAGCAGGAGGCGGTGTAACCTTTGACGATGGATCAAGTGGTAGTCAAGAAGGACGCTTTACCTACGATGGTCCGGCTGGCAATGATGTTGTTATCGACATCCTGCGCTACCGCTTTCCCTTGGGAGACAAAGCCACCGTACAAATCGTGGCAAATAATGGCTTACACCACTATTACTCAGATACGGTGAACCCTTACTTAGAAGGTGCCGCCGGGGGTTCTAATGCCATTTCCCGCTTCGCTGAACGGAACCCTATTTATCGGATTGGACCCTTTGGTGCAGGGGCTGCGATCGCGCTAAAGCCGAGTGATAATCTCAGAGTAGATTTGGGCTACATTTCCAATACTGCCAGTAATCCTGGAGAAGATAATGGGTTATTCAACGGGAATTATTCCGGAATTGCCCAAATTGTTTATGGCAGTCGGTTTAAGATTGGATTAACCTACGTCCACGCTTACGATGATGGTGGAGATAGCGCTAGACGCTTTCTGTTAGGTGGAACAGGTACAGCCTTTGCTAATCTCAATCCGGCTCAATTGGCAAATGTAACCAATTTGTCAGCCGATACTCTCAGCACTCCTGTTGTCAGTAACTCCTATGGACTAGAAACCTCACTCAGATTCAGTCCTAAATTCTTAGTGAATGGTTGGGTGGGTAAAACCGACGCCCGTTTAATTGGATTAGGTGATGCAGATATTTGGAATTTTGCCTTAGGCTTAGTGTTTCCTGACTTAGGAAAAGAAGGAAACTTAGGCGCTATTGTTGCGGGTGCAGAACCAACGTTGAGAGGATTAGATGTTCCTGGTGGAACCAACGACTTTAATCGAGATTTCGCGTATCACATAGAAGGGTTCTACAAATATCAAGTGAGCGATAATCTCTCAATTACACCGGGTATCATTTGGTTAACCGCTCCCAACCAAAATTCCGATAACAGCGATGCGGTTATTGGTACGGTGAGAACTACCTTCACTTTTTAACCGTTGCTGGCAGATACCCGATTTCTTAAAGAAGTCGGGTATCTAATACCAAATCCGCTTAAGTAACTCCCTTTATCACTTGTGGAGTTTTTCCATGGGCATCAAACTCTTAGACAAATGACAAAGGACAAATGACGAATTACTTCTTCGCTGTACTCGCCGACGGTAGCGAATGACCCGCATTCGGATCAAAGGAAGGAAATGGTGCCGTTCCACCTAAATAAGTGGGTAGAATTCCATCCCATTTCTTAATCATTTCCTCTTGCAATTCTAACTCCCGCAAACGAATCGTTAAAGGGGAAACCGTTGAGGCTTTAATCCGAGAGGCTTCAGCTTCTCCCCTTGCTTCAGCAATTTTCCGCTTAGATTCGGCTTCGGCGACTTCAAGCTGTGCTTTAGCAGCTACGGCTTGCTGTTCAGCTTGGAAACGAGCGGTTATTTGGGCTTCAATGGACTCGTCAAATCGAGGCTTACTGACAAACCCGACGGAATCAAACGTAACGCCAACAGCACCAAATTTATTGTTCAAGCAAGTTTGGACATCTTTGAGTAATTGTGCCTGCTTGTTTCCCACAATTTCTTCAGGTTTCAAGCCAGTAGCTGACTGGTTAAAGCAATTACGGGTTTCGCTGCGAACTAAAGTGGCTTTAAACTGTTCCGGATCTTTCAGATACTTCCCGTAAAAGTCTTTAATTTTCTGGGTGTTGAAAAAATACGACAGGGAGACATCCGCATTAACCGTTGTACCACCGACACCAAAGCTGATGCTTTCATCAACTGGAGAGCCTTCTTCCGTTGAAGCCGTTAAGATATAATACTGAACGTGGTCTGGAAAAACGACGATTTCTTCAGTGTAGCCATTATACCAAACCTTTCCTGTACTAATCGTTGCATTTTGGACGCCACGATTTTCACCATAAAGCTCAACTTTTAGTCCGACATAGCCAGCAGGTATCCGCTTAACACTGCTTCCAGGAACCGTACCACAACCCGATGCAATAATTGCTAAAGCAGCCGTTATTCCAGTAAGTTTAAAGAAACGACGAGGTATATTTTTCATGGTCTTTAAGGGGTGAATAAACCTGTCTAAAGTGCAAATTAAATTATGCACAATTTTTGGGAAATTACAGGACAAAATTTTGGTTAAATCATGCCATTCAATGTGGCTCTACATATCGTAAAACTGATGACGAGATAAAAGTGATAATTTCTTCAGTTGACATCCAAAAGTTCAACCAAGGAAACATCACAATTGGGGAAAGCTTCTTTTATCTGCTTGTGTCGAACTTGAGCATTATGAAGTCTTGCGGCGACATGACTGACAGAAACTCCCGGTACAACGAGTAATCCGACGACGTAATAACTGACGCCTAACCAAACTTTTTGGTCACTGGGAGAACTAACTAGATTTGCGGCATTACCTAAAATCCAAAAACAGAAGATAAGTTCGAGTGTGCCTATTGCTATCCACTTTGTTAGGGTTTTCATGAGTTTTGAGGGAGATAATCCATTCTGGTATTAGCCTAAATTAACAGCGGTTATGCTGTCCTATTGAACAACCAGAAACAATGTTTAATTTAATTCTTATCTCAATTATCTATACTCATTCATACACAACAAATAGATGTGTATGAACACTCACAAGTCGGTGTTGCGTCCACAGGCGTGTATCGCTAAGTAGGTGGACATAATTAACGTGAACGGTGAAGAACTCGCTTCGTGAGAAGCAAGCTACGTCATTCGTCATAGTCGCTACCCTTGAGAAGCAAGCTACGTTTATGTAAGGGTTTGAGGCTTGTTTACAAAACTATTACAGTGCTGTTTTCTTTTGTCCGACTACTTATATTCCCCATGCTTCACTTCAAATGTAACAGGATGGATGTTAAGGAATAGGCAACAGGCAATTCTAAAAAGAGTAGGGGTACGACATGTCGTACCCCTAGAGATGGTGGTTCAATAGTAAAGCAAGCGTAACGGAAGTCGTCAATCTAAATGCTGATTAATTCGTCTTACCCGCGCAGGGATTTTCTTTCGCGGCACAAGGATTCGCTTTACCTGCACAAGGATTCTCTTTCGCGGCACAAGGATTCGCTTTACCCGCGCAGGGGTTTTCTTTCGCCGCACAAGGATTAGCCTTACCCGCACAAGGGTTCTCTTTACCCGCACAGGGATTCGCTTGAGTTTCAGTCCCGCCTTCAGGACCAGGTTTAGCAGCACAGGGGTTACCACAGCCCGTTGCTAGCCCCAGACCTAGAATAGAGGCAATGGTGAGTGTCGCAATGTAGTTAACTTTCATTCTCTTCTGGCTTCTATGATACAAGGATTGGTACGTCATCGCCCGGAAGTCTGCCGGGGCTTAGGCAATACTTAACCCTAAGAAACTTAAATTATCCTTAAAAACAGCTTGGGATTCGCTGAGACTGTGCTCAAAGATTGCTGGTTGGATGAGGGAGGTTCAGGATAAACCGAGATTTTCTCAGGAAAAACTCAGATTCTCCCTAAATTAATTTGTCAAAATTGACGGTATGGCGAAACCTGATAAAAAATTGCCCCTGATTATACTCTAGTTATAAAATAAATGATGGAAAGTAGTGATTGGTTAGTAACAGAGAATGGAGACTGTCTAGCCTGTAATCTCCAAGAGAGTGAAACATCTACAGGCTATTATCGACTTTATCGATTTCTCACCGATGTAGAAGATATTCTCGAATCCACCAAAGATGATCGCCAACGCCTAGAAAAAATTCGCCCGTTAGTCCGCCGTTTACTGACGAGTTCCTACTGGTTACAGGGGGAATATCGCGAACCTAATCCCGATACAGGGTGGTCTGTCTTGATGCTGTATGATGAACCAGAGTTCTCCTTAACCGTGCAGACGGTGGTTTGGTTACCCGGACGAGTCTCTCCGATTCACAATCATGCGGCGTGGGGAGTGGTAGCGTTAATTAGTGGTGAAGAAAAAAATACATTTTGGCGACGGACTATGGATTCAGAATTTCCCGATCGCATCGAAAAGGTAGGTGAACAGATTCTGGTTCCTGGCGATATTATCAGCTTTATGCCTGATGCGATTCACCATGTAGAAGTGATGGGAGAGGAACCGACGATTACATTTAATCTTTATGGAAAAACGGAGTATCAGCAACGATTTGAGTTTGATCCGATTACTCACACCGCTAAAAACTTTTAATCTGGCGTGGCACAGCTAAAATAGTGGCATAGATTTGACGGTTAAATCAGGCGCAAGCAACCTATTGTAGGGACACGGCATTGCCCATTGGTGTCAACTTAAGCTGGTTTGTACCCATCAGGAGACAGAGAGCGATGGTAGAATGAGGCTTTCAGCTTTCGGTTGAAGGGTGTGAAGACTGGAGGGGATCACGTTGGCTCTTTGGGTTGATTGTTTACCTCTCAAATGAAAATGCAATTATAGAGGTTTGAGGTATTGGGCAAAAACAGTGAATTAAGTTTATGCCAAATGATGTCTTGAGGGTGAAAGAAGTAAGCTGTCAAGAAAACCCAACAGGATTAAGAGCTAAAGCTCTTAGTACGAACCTGAATCAGGGCGGGTTTTGTTGTGCATTTATCGGTAAATATCTGAATTGAATGGCTAAACCCGCCCCTACAGTGGTTAAACCCAGCCCTAGAATTTAGGCGTTGACTTTATCCAACAGATTAGACGCGATGAATTCCCATTCTTGGCTCAATTCACCGTTAAATTGTGACTGTCCACTGCGTCTGTACCAATAACGGGCGTTGCTTAAGTCACCTTCTTCGCGATGAAGATAAGCATGAACCCATGCACTATCACTATCGCTGGCATTCTGCACGATATCATGCGCTCGGTGCCAATCCCCTCTTTTGTCATACCACAACGCTTGCAATGCTTTGGGTAATTGAGAAGGACATTTTTCCTGTTTCGCCGTTAATTGAGTAAATTCATCCAATATCATAGTTCTCATAAAATCACACATTTATGCTCATCAGCTTGATCTATTATAAAATTTGTTACTCCATAAGACAAATTACATCGATTCTCCCAAACGATCGCGGATTTACCGATAGCGACTTAATGACTATTGCCACAACTGTAAATCTGCTTACAATTGGCTATTGTTGAAAAGTCTAAGTAATTGGGGCGAGTGCGTTGTGGCGGCAACTTGAATCTTATTTGGGTCAACTTGATGCTCAATGAATTGAATTAGTAGATTATTGAAGTGGCTGGCAAAAATGCTTCTGCCTGAATCGGAATATCTGTCGCTAGTTATGCTAGCTGTGATACAACAGGTTGAGAAGAAATAAAAGGAATAGGGCGGTTTATGGAAAAGACCGCGCAATTATGAACCGGCGAAGACAGCGCAACTACAAGCGTAACTATGAACGAACAGAAAAAGACCCACTGGAGGTCGTGGGTCGTCTAGTCTAGTGCAACGCCTTTATACTACCGACTGTAAAATGGGGGAGTATTGGTCTAGCTCACAGTGTTCTAGTGATTTTAAAGTGACCTGGTGCGATCGCGATATCACAGAACTGGCTTCCTTCTTCCCCTGACTGATGCACTGGCGTTGCGTTGACTGGCATTGGGATGCACCGAATTAAGGAGAGCGATCGCCATAAACCTGTTCAAAGTGAGCATCAATCGGTTCGCAAAAGTTAGTCACGCCTTGGCTGAGAGCCGACATCAGGACTGGTGTTGCTAGAATCGCCGGAAGTAGGGGTGTCCCGGCTAAGTATTCAATCACCTGAGAATAAGAGCCATTGAGCAAATCTTGGCGAAATTCCGGCTTACAAATAACCGCACGGCATTTTTTGGCTAAATCGTCTAACCATCGAGCATTGTCACTTTGGGGCTGTTGTCCGGCTCGAATCGCGAGTGCGATCGCGGCGTCTTCTAAATCCCCCTCGCAATCCTCAATCGCATCAAGCGCTTGCATCGCTTCGGGGTTATGGGAAAGCTGAGAGCGGAATCGGGCAATTTCTTGAGAGGTCACAATAGTCATAGTTTATTTTGGGCAACTTACCCAGCCTGGAACAGGGTTTTGCAACTATAACTATTTTCGTCTATTGCACCGTTGAACTACCATCAGTAGGGAACCCTTCATCAAGAGTCCCCTACTAAGGCAATAAGGCAGAAATCACTGAACAGTAAACATCTCCCTCAGCTTGCCATAGTGCCATGGCACGTCTGGAACATTGCTTCCCCAGCTTCTCTACCGACAAAGCTGCTCACATATTTCCGCTATTACACGCCCAGCAACAGATCGCCAATATCTGAACCATTAAGCTGGCGGGCGATTGCCAGTCGAGCTTCCAACTTGGCAACACTGAACTGATTCCGCAGATATTCTAAGTTAGCTACAGCGTTCGCCTTTTGATTGGTTAACCGCATTACGGTGTTGAGGGCGTGCTGATATTCCAAATTCACCTCTAGTAGCTCAAATCGACGCGCCTTGCGTTGTGAGTCATTTTTTAACTCAGAATCGAAGGCAATTTGCTTGTCGATACTAGCTTCTAGGCGATGAATGTTAAGTTGCACCGCCTGAATTTGCGAGTCCAAATCATTAACAGTTTGAGCGGCTTGTGCGATCGCGGCGGGGTACTGACTCATGTTCATCGTCAATCTTCCTGTATGAAAGTATCAATCTGGACAATCCTTTATCCGGTTATCCGCTAGACAGTTAACTGACTACGCCACCCATTCCGAAGCTTGGGACTTGACTGTCTTGGTGGCTCCATCCAGGGAATTCCTCTGAGGCTGAGGATTTGGGGCTTTCTCTAAAAGGTTGACTTCAATATTCACCTCCACTAAGTACGATCCCGCTTCATCCCCCACGGCTTGGGCGATTAAACTGGCAAAATCCGGGCGTTCTGCGGTGATTGGGTGGCGTAGGATGCGTTGTTCCCACTCGTACTCGGCGTTGGGGTTGATGCTGAGGATGTAATGCTTAATCATGGCGAAAGTCTTGAATGGTTTAGGGGTCAGGCGTTCACGGCGTAAAATCTTTGATAGTTCCATTATAGTACATTTGTACTGTAGTGACGAGGGGTTTTGGGGATTGGAGGTGTAGGGGCGGGTTTCACTGATAACGTTTCTCTACAAACCGATAACTTTACTAAACCCGCCCTTATCGGGATGCAAGGAAGAGATTAAACCTGGTTGATCCTTGTCGGAGATACAGTTTTGGAGTTAAATTTCTCTTGGCTCTGAGCAGTTTTATGCTAATACCCTTGGTGCGTTACGCTTCGCTAACGCACCCTACAATAGTGGAATAGATTTTACAGTAAATAAAAGACGTAGCATGGCTACGTCTTCCTAAGAATGCAGAATTTATTTTGACCGTTAACTGTGTTGCTGAAGTGATAGTCTATTCCATCTCAGCATACTCTGGCTGAACGTCGTGGTGACTCTTACCATTTGAGTGACCATTCGACAACGATTGCATCGGTAACGTGTTATTAAACCAGAGCGCTTGCTGAGGCACTGAAAGCAAGATTCCCGCTTCATCAAACACCACTTTTAGACGACGACGAAACTCTCGCGCTACTTCCCATTGTTTTAAAGGCTGGGTTTTAATCCACACGCGAATAATAAAACCGCGATCGCCAAAATTATCTACCCCTAAAATGTCGGGTTCATCCAGGATACGCTCCCGCCACATTTGGGTCATAAGCATCTCGTGTGCCACCTGTCTGACCAAATCCAATGCTTTATCAACATCGGCTTGATAGGTAACGGGAATATTTAAATCTGCTCGTGACCAATTACTCGAAAGATTTGCCACAATTCTAACTTCACTGTTGGGAACCGTAATTAATCGTCCCTCAGCATCCCGCAACTGAGTAATCCGGAGGTTAATCATTTCCACAAACCCGCCAACATCTCCCACGGTAATCACGTCACCAACGGCATACTGATCTTCTAGGAGAATGAAGAAGCCATTGATGGCATCTTTGATCAAATTTTGCGATGCCAAAGACAAGCCTAAACCGATGATCCCAGCACCAGCTAACAGCGGACCAATGTCAATCCCAATTGCCGCTAGCGCCACTAAAAGTCCGATCGCACTAAAACTCAAGGTGATAATATTTTTGGTTACCCCAGACACCGTTGACACACGCAACTGCGATCGCTGGGCGCTTTCTGGTGTCAATAAATGATTCCTAGCAATCGCAGATGAAAAGCGATCGGTTAAGGCATAAGATAGCCGGATGATCACGTAAGTCCCCAAGCCAACAACACCCACGCGAATTGGAATCCGGAAACTGGCAAGGATTAAGATCTGTATGGGTCGTGTGTAAGGAAATAGACTTAAAATGAATAGACTTCCTCCCACCCAGATAACCCCTTGCGTCAGTTGCAGCAGGCGATGTAAAACTTCTTTGACATTTCGCTGTTGATTTTGGGTAAGTTGAGTGGATATTGGCGTGGTGTTCGATTGGGAAGGCTCTAACAGTTGTTTGGAGCGTTTTAAGCGGCGTTCCCAACGATAAATGAGTAAGCTGGCAACAATCATGGCTACGCCAGTACCAACGGCAACTCCCACTCGATCCGTCAAAACATCAGGTTGTCGTTCCTGTTTTGCCTGGGGAAGTTGTTGTTCAAGCTGTTCGATAATTTCGTCGGCTCTAGTCTCTATCGGCACTCCTGTGAGATCAGCATCTTGATCGGTAACGCTCATCAAGCGAACTTCTTTGAACCGATTGTCTTGCTCATCTAGAAGAGAGATGTAAATTTCGGGTAAATTGCTTTGTTGGTCTAGTTCTTGACGAATCTCTAATTCAGCGTTCTGGTTTTTGAAGTAAGTACGGCTGATATCCTGTAATCGCTGTTCAATTTCTTGCATGCGTTGGGGGAACTGGGATTTTGGTGCGGCAATCTCGAATAAACAGCGACCATCAAGTCGAACACAACCCGAATCAACGGTATCCTCTGATGACTGCTTGAGGGGATTCGGAGTCGGTATGTTCACATTGGGTAAACCGGGTATCTGAGCCTGAACTGGAGAGACAACCCAGCCCGCTAACGCAATTGATCCGGCAATTGTCCAAGCTGAAATTCGCATTTTCCTCATCCTGATTGTTTGCTTGTTATTTTTCTTAACAATTCAGTATATAGACTAAAAAAAAATTTAACAGTAGCCAATTAGGGGTAAAAGCTTGTAAAACTGGCAATATGACCTTGTTTGAGCCGGATACAAATTCTTGATCAAAAAAAGTTATAGTATTCGAGCCAGTCACAAGCAAATATTAACAATCACTCTTTTCGAGTTATCCTCCATCGTAGGAGGTAGTTTGAAGGAACTCTCTGGGTGCTAACCTAATCCATCAAATCAAATATCTATTTCATTTATGTGTAGAAGAACCAGAGGAACCCCCAGAACCTGTCCCACCCTTGTTACCCCCCGCCCAAGCCTCTGTCCTTCACCAGCCACCAAGAAGTCAATTGTAGGGGCGGGTTTAGGCACAATTGTAGGGGCGGGTTTAGGCACAATTG
>JGI12140J13697_1000181_pt1 | contig 10446 bp, 9 predicted proteins | sample ElkSlonscriptome_5_FD_13697 | JGI IMG/M metagenome (IMG submission 13697) | reverse complement strand
CCCCGGGGAAAATGTAATTTAACAAGACGAAAATTACAAACAGAATAATTACTGCTAAAGTCGCAACAACAGGAACGCTGGAAAGATATTTAAAGAAATAACGTGATTCCACGATCAATTCTCCTTATTAAATGATTGGTTTATTTGTGTCGTATCGTACTAACGAATAGAAATCGGAATTTCATCATCTTTAGCAACTAATTCGCCACTTAATAATTCTTTGACTGCTAAAAGTGGCCACATCAAAGCCTTGAGCATACAACTGACGAACAGTGCTATATCAATAAACAATTCCTTTTCTTCTCCTGCACCTTCTTTTCTAATTGCTACTAAGTAAGAACGTCCGCTCCAACCGATCCAACCTGCAATATATAAGAACATACTTATTGGAACCATTACATCAAATGCAAGGTTTAAGCGATCGAGAACTAAATGCGGTAAACCATCTGCGCCACAAAGTAACTCAGAATAAGCCTGAAATGGTTTAGTAGTGTAATAACTGTCGGGCGCATTTTGCATCCGTTCTATAAATGCCGGAGAATCTTTACAAGGTATAAGTGTAGTGTTCTCCGCTAATGCAACCGGAACAAAATTCATCCAGAAAAAACTTGCGAGTAGTATTGCGAAAAATAATTTTTTCATAGTTTTATTTTTTGTTATTAATTGTCAATTGATTTTGGATTTTAACAACGGATGCGTTTAACAACGGATGCGTTTGGTTTGGCGCAGGTTTCTTTTAGATTTTGGATTGTCTCCAATGCCCAATTCCCAATGCCCAATGCCCAATTCCCAATTCCCAATTCCCAATTCCCCATTCCCTATTCCCTATTCCCCATTCCCTAATCAAACTGTTTGCTTTTTACGAGTAGTCATATCGCCCACTTTCTGGAAGACACCAAACTCAACTTGTTCTTCTAAGTCTGGATCAATTCCAGCAAAAACATCTCGGTATAAGGTGCGTGAACCATGCCAGATATGTCCAAAGAACCAGAGTAAACCCCAAACTGTATGAGCAAAAGCGAACCATCCACGAGTACTTGTACGAAATATCCCATCAGAATTTAGAGTTTCACTATCAAATTCAAAAATTTCACCTAATTGAGCCTGACGAGCAAATGGTTTTACGTCAATTGGATCTGTAAATGTTTGACCGTTAAGTTCGCCACCGTAGAAGCTAACAGTTACACCAGTTTGCTCAAAGCTGAATTTTGATTCTGCTCGTCGGAAAGGTATATCTGCACGCACAACATTATCTTTGTCAGTCAAGACTACAGGAAAAGTTTCAAAGAAATTAGGCATCCGTCTTACCGTCAATTCCCTACCTTCTTCGTCTTGAAAAACTGGATGACCAGACCAACCTTGAGCAATACCATCTCCATTATTCATTGCTCCTACTCGGAATAAACCACCTTTAGCTGGACTATTACCAACATAGTCGTAGAAAGCTAACTTATCTGGAATACTTGACCAAGCTTGTGAAAGAGTTTTACCATCAGCCAAATTGGTTTGCACTTGTCGATTAATCGCATTTTGGAAATAACCGTTATCCCATTGGTAACGAGTCGGGCCAAACAGTTCAATCGGAGTTGTGGCGCTACCGTACCACATTGTGCCAGAAACAATAAAAGCTGCAAAAAAGAATGTTGCTAAAGCGCTTCCAAGAACAGTTTCAATATTACCCATTCTTAAAGCCCTGTAGAGTACCTCCGGAGGGCGAAAAGCTATATGGAAAATACCGCCGATAATACCAGTAATTCCCGCAGCTATATGGTGAGCTACAACACCACCAGGATTAAAGGGATTAAAACCCTCCGCTCCCCAAACAGGAGCCACACCCTGGACGTGACCAGTTAATCCGTAGGGGTCAGAAACCCACATCCCTGGGCCAAATACACCTGTTAAATGGAAAGCACCAAAACCAAAACAAAGAAGACCTGCACAGAACAAATGAATACCGAATATTCTCGGCAAGTCCAGGGCTGGTTGATTATTCTTGGTATCTTGAAATAAATCCAAATCCCAATAAACCCAGTGCCAACAGGCTGCTAGAAATAACAAACCTGACAAGATAATATGAGCAGCCGCGACACTTTCAAAAGTCCACAAGCTAAAATCTGTTACAGGTGCCCCCGTAACACTCCAACCACGCCAAGATTCCGTAACACCCAATCGAGCCATGAAAGGCAATACATACATACCCTGTCGCCACATCGGGTCGAAAACTGGGTCGCTAGGGTCAAACTTAGCTAATTCGTATAAAACCATTGACCCAGCCCAGCCAGCGGTAAGCGCCGTATGCATCAGGTGGACAGCAATCAGCCTTCCTGGGTCATTCAAAACAACTGTGTGGACGCGATACCAAGGTAGTCCCATAAAATTATGTTCCTTATGAAAAAGTTATGAATTGTAGAGACTTCGCAATTGCAAAGTCTTTATGGCAGTTATGAATTTTTGAGTTTCCCCGATCTTGAGAAAAAAAGTTGTAGATATGTACCTGATATAGAATCAGGAAAAAATCTTTTCAAAAACATCACGGTGACAGAGAAAAAGGCGATCGCAATATAGCCAATTACAGGAGCAATGATGTGTTGGAGTAAAAAATCCTGAATTCGTACAACCTGAAAATTTTTACGAAACGTAAGAAGCATAAAATAAAACCCTCGCGCATTCCTGAATTATTTACCAGTTACCAGTACTCGACCAACCTAAAATTAATGTGTTTCTCGCACACCTGCTGTATTATTGCAAACCCGCCCGCTAATAGCAGAAGTCCTATAAATCTGACCGGACAGCACCATTCTCCTGCCCGCCTCCACAACCACCTTGTAAGCCGGAGGCGCATCGAACAGAGAAATCAATTGATGCGGGTGATATACCGGCGTACGTTAAAACGCACGTTTATGCCTTATTTAGTCATCTTTAGATGACTTTGTGTATAAGCCTGGGAATTTATTCCAAGGCGATTGTTGCAACTGGTGCTGTCCGGTGAGATAAATAAGACTGAAGACAAGTGATGGGTTAATCGATCGCCCTTAATAACTTATGTAGCTCCTTTGCTGCGTTAATAGTTATTACTGCTAACTGCTAACTGCTAACTGCTAACTGCTAACTGCTAACTGCTAACTGCTAACTGATAACTGATAACTGCTAACTGATAACTGCTAACTGATAACTGTTCACTGTTCACCGATCAATCCAGCGGTTTCATCGATAACACAGGCTCATCTTCCCGTTCGATACCTCTTTCAAAACCAGCAGCAGCAGCTCTTGCGCGACCGGCGTGCCAAAGATGACCGACAAGAAACAGTAGCGCAAAAATAAAGTGAGCAGAAGCCAACCAGGTACGAGGCCCAACAAAGTTAAAGGAATTGAGTTCGGTTGCTAGACCACCAACTGAATTTATAGAGCCGATGGGAGAATGAGTCATGTATTCAGCAGCCCGACGCTTTTGCCAAGGTTGAATATCATTCTTGAGCTTGTCGATATCTAATCCATTAGTTCCCCGTAACGGTTCTAACCAAGGAGCTTTGACATCCCAAAAGCGCATTGTTTCAGCCCCAAAGATGATTTCTCCTGTTGGCGATCGCTGTAAATATTTTCCTAAGCCAGTCGGACCTTGCGATGTTGATATATTCGCTCCTAAAGCTTGGTCGCGCACTATAAAGTTGAATACTTGAGAATTGGCAGCCTCTGCAACTGTAGGCCCATAAAACTCGCTGGGATAAGCGGTATTGTTAAACCAGATAAACATCGCAGCAATAAAAGCTTGTCCCGCAACATTACCTAAACTTTGAGAAAGATAGGCTTCACCAGACCAGATAAAGACTCTATCAGTCCACTTAAAAGGTTTAGTGATAATGTGCCAAATACCACCAAGTATTAGTAAACCACCTACCCAAATATGACCGCCAACTAAATCTTCTAAATTATCAACGCTAACAATATTACCAGCACCACCCGTAAACGGACTGAATATGTAACCAAAGATGATTCTTGGATCGAGTGTCGGACTGGTAACAAGGCGCACATCACCGCCACCGGGTACCCAAGTATCATATAAACCACCCCAAAACATAGCTTTACCGACAAGTACGTAAGCGGCTATACCAAGAGCAATCAAGTGAAATCCGAGAATACTACTAACCTTGTCCTTATCACTCCAATCAAAATTGAAGAAACCTGCTAGTTTTTCGGGACCTCTAATTGAGTGATAAATGCCACCAAAGCCTAAAACAGCAGAGCCAATTAAATGCGTTACCGCAATCGCAAAAAATGGGAAAGTGTCTACAATTTCACCCCCATATCCCACTCCGATGCCGAGGGTTGCAATGTGAGGCATTAAAATTAAGCCCTGTTCGTACATCGGCTTTTCTGGTATGTAATGAGCAACTTCAAACAACAGCATTGCACCAGCCCAGAACGCAATCACTCCAGCATGAGCTACATGAGCGCCCAAAAAGCGACCGGATAAATTGATAAAACGGGCATTTCCAGCCCACCATGCATATCCAGTAGATGCCTCATCGCGACCTTCTCTTTTTTCAGAGTTAACAGTCGTCGTCGTGCTTGACTTTTCAAAAGGTGTTTCCATAATTTATTGTTTTGTATTGTTTGTAATTGCGGAATGGGCATCGGGCATCGGGTAATGGGTAATTTTTAACCACTAACCACTAACAACCAACAACCAACAACTAACCACTAACAACTAACCACTAACAACTAACCACTAACAACTAACTCCTAAAGAGCATTTCCACGAGGTAATACTTCTGGGGGAAATTGGAAGTGTTGATGGGGTTGATCTTCCTGTGCCATCCAGGCTCTAGCTCCTTCATTCAGGAGGATATTCTTGGTGTAAAAGGTTTCAAATTCCGGGTCTTCGGCTGCTCGCAATTCTTGAGAAACAAAGTCGTATGCTCGCAAATTAAAGGCTAATCCCGCCATTCCAATTGCACTCATCCACAAGCCTGTGACTGGTACAAACAACATGAAAAAGTGCAGCCACCGCTTATTAGAAAAAGCTACCCCGAAAATCTGCGACCAAAAGCGATTAGCTGTCACAAATGAATAAGTTTCTTCTGCTTGAGTTGCGTTAAATGCTCCAAAAGTATTGAAATTTTTACCATCTTTGAAGAGGGTATTTTCTACAGTTGCACCATGTATGGCACACAGTAAAGCACCACCCAATACACCAGCTACTCCCATCATATGGAAGGGATTGAGCGTATAGTTGTGGAAAGCTTGGAAGAATAATAGAAAACGGAAAATGGCGGCTACTCCAAAGCTAGCAGCAAAAAACCAGCTTGATTGACCTAAAGGATAAATCAAGAATACAGAGACAAAAACAGCAATGGGTGCAGAAAAAGCAATAGCATTGTACGGACGAAGACCTACAAGTCGAGAAATTTCAAGCTGTCGCAGCATGAAGCCTATTAATCCGAAAACACCATGAAAAGCCACAAAATTCCACAAACCCCCAATCTGAAACCAACGGATAAAGTCTCCCTGTGCTTCAGGTCCCCATAACAGTAGTAAAGAATGACCCATACTATCTGCGGGAGTGGAAACAGCGACTGTCAGGAAATTACAGCCTTCGATGTAAGAACTGACCACACCGTGGGTATACCAAGAAGTTACAAAAGTTGTCCCAGTAAACCAACCTCCTATAGCCATATAGGCACAGGGGAACAGTAAAAGACCAGACCAACCGATAAAAACAAAGCGATCGCGTTTTAACCAGTCATCAAGAACCGTAAACCATTCCCAGCCTGTCCGACTGCGTTTGATTGCTATAGTCATAATATTTTTCCTTTTTCTTAAAGCAGTTGAAGTAATGGGTAATGGGTAATTGGTAATAGGTAATGGGTAATGGGTAATGAGGATACAAGGAGAAACAGGGAAAGATTGATAATCTATTTGTAGTGGGAGCCGGAATGCTCCCTGGTTTTTTTTCATTTAGAGAATTCTATGCCCAATTATCAACCCCCAATTCCCAATCCCCAATCCCCCATGCCCAATCCCCAATTACCCATTACCCATTACCCATTACCCATTTATTACCAATCCGAATTCCCATCATTAATAAAATAAGGAGTACCGGGTAAAGCAAGAGCTTGAATGATTTGGTCAAAATAAGGAGTAACCAAAGCTGCATCCTCCATGCCAAGAGTTACTTCAGCTTGTTCTTTGATGCAGTTTAATGCTTCTACCCAATTGGCTAAAGGTATACCCAAAGATTGGTACATTTCTTTCATGCCGACGATACCAATTTCTGTTAATGGCTGGTCGTTACCTGCTAAAACACAGTAAGCAACTAACCGGATATACCAACCTTGATCGCGCTGACATGAAGATGTCTTTCGCATATTCCCGCTATTGCTGGGGGTGTTAGGACACCGCTTCCAGAATTTATCGCTGGAGATTTCTACTAACCGTCTTTCATTTTTCGCTAAAGTTGTAGCAACCCGAATCCGCTGCGTCCCCGTATGACAAAAGTTTTTAATCATCCGGATTTCTCCGGGGGTAGGATAACGCAGTTCTTCATCCGCATTAAGAATCACTTGCTTGACTATACTCATAATTATCCTCAGTTTGAGTTTCAGTTACTGGTTCTTGTAACTGCGTCATTGTTTCTACAATTGGCTCGGATTTTGAGTTATTTAATTCAGATTCAGAGTTTTGCTGATGTGTATGAGCAAATTCTGACCAGAAAAGTTGTTTTGGAATGTTCCGCAGTTGAGGAATAAATGCATCGAGTTCAGATGGTGATGAAATTGAGGATTTAGCTTTTAAATTTACACCGTCAACTGATGCAGAACGGCGCATGGCGAAACCTCTAGGTGTAATATAACGCTCATAAGGAACCGTATTTTCTCCGAAAGCTTCCATATATTCGGAACTATCAATTATTTCGTCAATCAGAGCGTAAAATCCTTTAGTGGCGGAAATATCATAGTAGCGATTCATTTCTTCTCGTCCATAAGTAGGACGACCTAACAAACGCCGATGAATGTATTCAATGGCCTTAGTAATATAGAGTTTTTCCCAATACATTCTACGAAACCAATTAGATTTCCCTAACTGACGGATAAACTCCCGCATCGTAATTTCGCCACCTTTGAGTTTGATTTCTGGGGTTGTTAAACGTTGACCTTGTAAAAGTTCGCGCCCAAATACCTGTCGATAAGCTCCTCTAATAACAGCTTCGGGAGAGTGTTTCGCTAAACTTATACTAAGTTCTTGCTGCTTTTTCCCATTCTTCTTCCCATTCGTATTTTCACTATGTAAAGATGTATCAAATTTTTCTACATGGTCTAGCTTGATGACACCAACCGCAGAACCGCGTACTTGAAAATCGCTAGCTTCAGCATGAATCAAAATCCGGCGAGTATCTTTGTTGAAGAATGCAGGTTCGGGATGAGGATTGCGGGTTTCTTGAGGAAAGACTGCACCAAACTGAATTTCTAACGGATCGTTACCACAACCGTAAGGATGTTGATTGGGTAGAGGTTTTTCATATTTACCAAACAGCGTTACAAATTGAGGAACTTTGCGAACGCAAGCGCTGTATTTGAATAAATCAATTTGCGGACCCCAGTTGCGACATTCCTGAGCTTCTTGACCCAAACCGCGCAAATACGGTACTGTTTCCTCACCAAAGTAATCCGAGTATTCTTGAGAATCAACCAAAGTATCTACCAATTTAGGTAAACCACCTTTAGTAACAACCGCAAAATATTCTTGAAACTCCGTTAAAGAACTCAAACCGCGACCTAAAAAGTGACGCATCGCCAATTCTATAACGCGACTAATTGTATAAGGCTCATAAAAAAGCGTCAGGTAGAGCCGAGATTTTCCCAACCTGCGGACAAACTCCTTCATCGAGATTTGTCCACCCTTGAGCTTTGATTCTATTTCAGTACCGGGAAAAGCATATATTGCAGTAATATCGCGCTCAAAAACTTGACGATAAGCAGCTTTAATAGCTTCTCGCTTTTCTGTCTCCGATAGCACCGACTTCATCATGAATTTTGGTCGATTTTCAGCCGCGATCGCATAACTCTGAGGCAGCACTAAACCCTGTTGCTCGTTAGAAACCCCAATTCTTAGCTTGTCCGAAGGCTTTTCTTCTAAATACTCAGAAATTAATACGTCAAAATAATACTTTACGATATTGCTTGCTTCAGTATTATCTTGCAAATAGCTCGCTGACTGTCGTCGCATTTCCTTGAGCGCAACAACGGTAGCTTCCGTGACATCTTCTGGAATAACTCCGCGCAATCCTCGGACATTGACTGTGAGAATACTAGCATCACCAGCAACAATTGCATAAGTAATGTAGCGCAAGAACCAGGATAAGTCGCGCATAGACCTTTTCATTCTTTTTGGTCCGTAGCGAGAAATATTGATGAAACGGAAACCTCCAGGAAGCGGATCTCTATCGCTATAGAGGGTTCGGATTTGTTGCCACCAAGCCTTAAAAGGAGGAGAAAACTTCGGGGGTTGTATTGATTCGAGACGCTCCTTAACAGCAATAACACGATTTTTTCTTGCCGCAGTCAGGTAATCTTCACCAACAAAATATCCCGAACCCGGTAATCCTAGCTTCTCTTGGGGCATTTCCAAATAATCAGAAGGTGAACCACCAACGAAAATACGGTTTGCTCCAGCAGAGACAATCTCCGAGGCTTTCAGCGTCAAAATAGTTACAATTTCTAACCGCAACTCACCAGAACTAAAAAACGATCCTAGTTGTTGAAGTTCAGTATTTCTCAAATAACGATCTTGTTGTTCCGTTTGAGAAATAACTGAGGTAGGTAAACTTTGATGTTGTTGTGGATGGATAACTGGGCTACCACCACTTACTTTTATACTCATTTATTTTATTTATCCTTTATCGCGTATTCCTCAATGCCCAATGCCCATTCAAGACATTAATGATTGAATCAAATAATTAAAATAAGGTGCGACTTCAGTAGCATCTTTTGAGGAGAAAAGTTCTAAGGAAGCTTCTTTGAGACAGCGAATAGCTTCGACTAAATTTGGTAGCGGAATTTCCAAAGATTCATACATCTCCTTTATTCCCATAGTGCCAATTTCTGCGAGAGGTTCTATATCTCCCACCACAAGGGAATAAGTAATCAGACGAACATACCAGCTTTGGTCGCGCAAACAAGAAGCCCGATAGGTTCTGTTACCACTATTACTAGGGGTATCGGGACACCGTTCCCAAAACCTCAAACTAGCTTTTTGGACAATTTTTTGTTCGTTTTCCGCGAGAATTGTGGCCAGCGAGAGCCGAGAAACTCCACCTTGATAAAAGTCCCCGATCGCAATTAATTCTCCCGCATTTAGATAGCGAGCTTCTCTATCGGCTTGAGCAATTGTTTTTGTAATGATGCTCATAAAAATCCTGTTTTTGATTGTTAATTAGAACCTCTCTCCAAACCTCTCTCTTGCAAGGAGAGAGGCTGTTATCTTACTCCCCTTCCTTTGCAGGGAAGGGGCTGGGGGTTAGGTCTGTATTGGTATTAACCGTGAACTATTAACTGTTACAAAGCAATATTTATCAATGAATTAAAAACAACTTTTAACTCAAACCAGCAGCAATATGGTCAAAGTAAACACCCATTTCCCTACCTGATTCGCTACCGAGCATACTGGTAACAACTTCCTTCATGGCTTGTACTGCTCGGATAGTTCCACCAATGGGAACTCCCAGTGAATTGTAAGTTTCTCTTAAACCATTCAAAATCCGCTCATCTAAAATTGAAGCGTCACCAGCCAACATCGCATAAGTTGCATAGCGGAGGAAATAATCCAAATCGCGCACGCAAGCAGCATAGCGACGACAAGTATACATATTGCCACCAGGAGCGGTAATATCTGTGTAAAGTAAAGACTTGGCAACAGTTTGAGTGACGATATTTTTGGCATTAGCACTCACAGCAGTAGCAGCTTTTGCTCGCATATCACCACTATGGAAGTAAGTTTCTAATTTGTCTAAGAAAGTATTATCTAGATATTTGCCTTGAACATCAGAGGAATTAATCAAAGCAGTAATTACATCTTGCATGATTCAAAGTTTCCCTAAGCTAAGTTTTTATTTTTTGAGTTAAAGATTAAGAGTCAAATTAAGCAGATTTTTTCAATTCTGCTAATGGTCTGTGCCCAGCCGTTTTAATAGCTTTTTCTCTAGTCCTATTTATCTCATATCTTGCACCATTCTTAATTAGCCCTCACAACCGCCGCTTGGAAGGCAAATCAAGCGGCTGATAGCGAAAGGCGACTATAGTAGACTGAAATCTTTTCCCAGTCCTATAAATAGGACTTTTGCTATGAGACGGGGGTTTGCAACCCCCGGCGGTGTTGAAAATCGTGCAAGATGTAAGATTTATAAGACTTATGCTAAAAGAGCGGGGGTTTTGAACCCCAGGCGGGTGTGCG
>JGI12140J13697_1001750_pt1 | contig 10466 bp, 10 predicted proteins | sample ElkSlonscriptome_5_FD_13697 | JGI IMG/M metagenome (IMG submission 13697) | reverse complement strand
TGAAGCGCGTTTAGAGGATGTTTGAGAAGTCGTCAATGCTACTTCAGATCCCCCCTAGCCCCCCTTGAAAAAGGGGGAACCGGAATCAAAGTCCCCCTTGAGAAGGGGGACTTAGGGGGATCAGTCTTGTTCCAGCGTGTTGTCTAATACTTTTCAAACATCCTCTTAGACAGCTAAAACTGTTCTGAAGTCTAGACTTTTTGCGTTTCTGATGCACTGATAGCGTTGAAGGAAAGGACTTTCGGAAAGAACAATCCTGAACGCGCCTTGTAGGCTTCGAATTCAGGGTATCGCGACAATGACTTATCCTTTTTCAGCATATTTGGCACGAAGAGTCCGGCAATAAATCCGCCCCAAATGATTGCGGGAAGCCAGTGCATCGAGAGCAATACAAAGCTGCCATAAATTAGCGCCTCGCCCAGGTAGTTTGGGTTTCGACAGCGGGCAAAAAAGCCCTCGGTAATCAGGCCAGAACGGTATTTCAGCGTGAAATATTTTTGGGCGTCGCTGCCATAATGCAAGAAGGTTCCGAGAATATAGATGGCGATCGCCCCAGCAATTAATGGGACAGGCGCATCAACAGATTGACTTGTGATCAGCCAAGGAGCAACCCAATAAGCCATCAACAAGACAAACGTGAGAATTCCCATGCCTACCGGAAGCTCTTGCTCCCACTGTTTGTCTGGATAGATTTGATCCTTTAGCAGCCACATCAATCCATAGGTGCCATGCAAGACAAGGTAAACCCACGCCGTCAGCCCAAAGCTGCCATAAGCCAGCATTAGTCCAAGCACAAGCGGCCCAGTCATTCCTTTGTGGAGATTGATTGCATGTTTTACTTTCATATTGCTTTCATAAAAGATTAAATGCTGGATAGAAATTCGTTACAAAAGTCAATGATCTCACTTCCTAAATCTAACTGATAGCCTAAATTTCTGCTTTGAGTTTGGGCAAAACACTCTTTTGCGAACCCTATATTTGAAAAAGTTGCAGTGCATAGTTCAGGTTTGGCGGGGCAAGCTAGGAGGTATGCGAACCCTTCTAGCCCTTTGCCTATCGCTCTTGCTTGGACTGAGTCTGTGGTTAGGACTGAGTCCCAAAGGTGTGCGATCGCAGCCTTTTTATATTGCTCTTGGTAGTCAGCAGCAGGTCAAACAGTTCGATCAGCAATCCGATGAAGAAATAGTTGGACAAACGTATCTACCGACTGAAGGCACAGCTCCCTATCCAACTGCGATTCTTTGCCACGGGGTCAGCTCTAGCAAAGACACGATGAAGCCTTTGGCGATCGCCCTAGCTCAGCGAGGCATTGCGGCAGTTACTTTTGATTTTGGGGGCTATGGCGAGTCTTATCGACGTTCTGAATCGCTGAACGCGAATCTTCGAGATACTCAACGGGTAATAGACTGGGTGCGCCAACAGCCCCAGCTTGACGCCGATAGATTGGGCATTGGAGGACATTCGATGGGCGGCACAACCGCTCTCGAAGCCGCGCTACAGGATCGCGACCTGAGAACGACCTTCTTGTTAAGTATTGCTGGAGTCGCCACGCCGACCTCACCTCAAAACTTATTTTTCGGTAGCGGCATCTATGAAGAACTCAATCCAGTCAGTGTCATCAAAGAGTTTTGGGCTTTGGCGATCGCCAAAAATACTGCTGTTGAACACAATGCTGCTGACTCGGGGTTCCAACGTCCGATGTTTCAGCAGGTCGGGCAACTTGAAACAGGAACAGCTCGTCGGCTTGTTTTTTCGCCAACCGCAGACCATCTCTTGGCTCCCTACGACAAAATCTTGGTAGAAGAAGTAGCCGACTGGGTTGCGCAGTCATTAGGCTTGTCCGAACCTCAATTAGATTTTCCACAACTCCAACCATCAATCAATCCGCTGTGGCGGCTGTTAGCGCAGGTCTGGACGGGAGGTAGCGTCCTTGCCCTGCTGATTCACCTCTATAGCCGCCTGTATCGATATGTCCGAGCGCGCAGTTGGTTATTGGGATTGAGGATCGCCGTTAGTGCGATCGCCATCGGCCTTCTGACGGACTCTCTTTCCTGGAGCAAGAGCAGTTTGCCCATGCTTGTTGTCGTTTTAATCGTTGGAAACTATTGCTGTCGAGACGATCTCCACAGAAGCTGCTCGTTTGCGGCAAAAATACGCCTGTCTGTCCTCTATATCAGTCTAATTGCCCTCGTATTTGGGATATCGCTAGGAATTCATGCTCTAATTGCGGGTTCTCTTCTGGCTTATCCTCGGGCGATCGCCTACTTACCTCAACTCGTGATATCGCTGCCCATCGCGCTAACTTACGATCGTGTGAACTGGCTACTCTATAGGATGGAGTCTGGCATTGGCGTCAGCATTGCAGGGCTGTTGATCGCAATCGAAATAATGCGTCCGAGCTGGGTGCTGTTACGACTTAGCGACGGTGTGACAAAAGGGGTGACTGTTTTGCGGCAACCGCTACAGAACCCTTTCTCTCCTACGTCAGCTAAGGATTCTCGACAAACCTGGATGCTTGCCGGAGGGCTACTGCTCGTGCTGGCGATCGCACTCAGCTATCAATACCAAACTGGAGTCTTAACTTGGGACGCGGCGCAATTTGTGTTGAAGCTGGCATTAGGATTCATCGTCGTTCCTTTGGTATTGCTGAGTGTGGGGATACGCTCACGTCTCTTTCGAGCGATTGAGAAAACTCTTGCAAAACCGCCTCTCCATCAAGGAACGTTTCGTCGTTCTGAGCAATCGTCCTAAAAAGGGGCTGTTGTCTCAAGGGTGGCTAGAGTAGACTGATGAAAGAAATGCTGGGCTTTGAAAACGAGAGTGACAACCCGAATTCCCCATTTGATTCACTGTTGTCGATCAACCCCCTGTCGATCAACCGTTCTAACAAACGCTCTGATCTGGCACTGTTTCGATCCAGCACCACACCAATGTAGCCAGTAGTTCGTCCTGCAATAGGGAAAGACATCATGGGATTATTTGATCGTGTCAGCCGCGTCGTTCGCTCAAACCTTAACTCGGTGGTGAGTTCGGCAGAAAATCCAGAAAAGATTTTGGATCAGGCCATTATCGATATGCAAGAAGACCTGGTGCAGATGCGTCAGGCTGTCGCAAAGGCGATCGCCAGCCAAAAGCGCGTCCAGCAGCAATACAACCAGGCAGAGTCAGAATCGGGAAAGTGGCATCAGCGAGCCCAGCTTGCACTTCAAAAGGGTGACGAGAATCTGGCAAGAGAAGCACTTGGCCGCAAAAAAGTCCAAACAGACACAGCCAACACTCTCAAATCTCAGCTCGACCAGCAAGCAGGTCAAGTTGATGCTCTCAAGCGCAACCTCATTGCCTTAGAAGGCAAAATTTCTGAAGCGAAGACCAAAAAAGACATGCTCAAGGCTCGTGCTAGCGCTGCAAAGGCCAACGAGCAATTGCAAAGCACGATGGGGCAACTCAGCACCAACAGTTCCATGGCGGCATTTGAGCGCATGGAAGAAAAAGTGATGATGATGGAAGCCAAGTCTCAGGCCGCAGCCGAGCTAGCGGGTTCAGATTTGGAAAGTCAGTTTGCTCAGCTCGAAAGCACCGACGTTGACCTAGAGCTGGAAGCGATGAAGTCTCAAATGCTGGGCGGTTCCACCCCAAATCAAGGCGCTCTACCTGCATCGGAAACCGAACAAGTTGCCCCCAAAGATGAAGCCGTTGACGCTGAGCTAGAAGAACTCAAAACTCAACTCGACCAGCTCTAAAGGTATTCTGGACTCAGTCTGGATTCAACGATAAATACTATGTTCGATCAGGGTTCTATTGAAAACTGGTTACAGTCTAGCTATCTTCACCAGATTGTTGGACTGCTAAAGTCGTGGCGGCAAAGCAGCCTTTTGCTCCAGTGGGCAGATGTCATTGGCATGATGGCTGTATTGCTTGTATTTGTTGTAGCACCGTTTGTTTCCACAACCCTGATTGGTATATTGCTGCTGCTGTGTGCAGCGTTTTGGGTGCTGCTAACAGTCTCCGATAATTCGGCAGCAAGCGTGACGTGGATTCATGCTTTTGTCGTTCTTTATTGGGCTATTGCAACAATCGCAACGGTCTTTTCTCCCGTGCGTGCTGAGGCTTTCCAGGGCTGGATCAAGCTGACGCTTTACCTGCTGATGTTTGCGATGCTGGCGCGATCGCTGCGATCGCCCATGTGGCGATCGGTACTGATTGCTCTCTACTTACATGTCGCGACCTTTGTCAGTGTGTTTGGACTGCGGCAGTGGTTTTTCGGAGCCGACGCTTTGGCGACGTGGGTCGATGCCGATTCTTCTCTAGCAGGCACGACAAGAGTTTATAGCTATCTTGGCAACCCCAACTTATTAGGTGCATACCTGATTCCGGCCGTCTTGTTCAGCGCTGCTGCTTTCCTTAGCTGGAAGAGCATTCCTGCAAAAGGTCTGGCGGTGGTCATGGGTCTTGTGAATTCGGCTTGTCTCGTGCTGACTTTTAGCCGAGGAGCATGGATTGGGTTCGTGGTTGCGGGTTTTGTGTTTCTGCTGCTGCTGGTTTACTGGGTGAGTCCTCTGCTTCCCTCTGTTTGGAAAGTTTGGGCACTGCCAGCAGTGGTTGGAGGTACTGTAGCCGTTTTGAGCTTTGCTATCCTGACCGTAGCGCCATTACGCGCGCGGGTCAGCAGCATCTTCGCAGGACGAGAAGACAGCAGCAACAACTTCCGCATCAATGTCTGGAGCGCTGTCATGGATATGATCCGCGATCGCCCCATCTTGGGTATTGGCCCTGGCAACGATGCATTCAACAAGATCTATCCCTTCTACCAGGAACCGGGCTATACCGCGCTAAGCGCCTATTCGGTCTATCTTGAAATCGCAGTTGAAACTGGCTTCATTGGACTGATTTGTTTCGCACTGTTGATGATTGTGACGTTTTGTCTGGCTTGGCGAGCCTTCAACCGCCTACGTCAAAATCGCGACCCAGAAGCATTTTGGCTCATGGGGGCGATCGCCATTATGGTCGGCATGCTCTCCCATGGCGCAGTTGATACCGTTTGGTATCGTCCTCAAATCAGTACACTCTGGTGGTTGATGGTGGGGCTTGTGGCGAGTTACGCTGCGACAACAAACAGTAAACCTGAGCATCTGAAATCGTAGAGTGTTCCACTTTCAGGTTCGCTCAGCCGCAAGTTTTGACGTGAGGACATGCTGGCGAAATTTCACCTCAAACAGGATGACACCTGAGCAGATCCTTGAGAAATTGCCCAGATGTCTCGCTCATACTAGCCGCTCCTTTGATTAGACCGAAGGAGGCTTCACAACATCTGCCGCCAACTTTTTATATCGTGCTACGCGTTATATAGTGCTACGCGCTGATATAAAACCAATAGTTGATGGAGAAGCCGCGCGGCGCGCGGCTTCTCCATCAATATCTGTCCTAACCTATTTACGCATTGCTATACTGACTGGCTGAGAGACTCGGTATCAATCAGAGGAGTCGCTTGGGTTAATGGAACCGATTCAGCCCGTGTCTCAGAAAGAGCGCTCGTCAAAATTGACGCTGGATGTTTGCCGTAAGGCCATGCGAAGGCGTGGCGAAATGCTGCTGCTTGGCAAGCCTGAAGCTGTTCGAAGTCAATAATGTTGTGAGTCAGCAAGTTTTCGTACTCAAACGGCAGTCGTACGTTATGCAACCCCGCATTGTCGGTGCAAATTGCAATCTCAACTCCAGCCTCAAAACATCGGTCAAATACTGTTTTGAGCTGGTGAACGCTCTCTAGCGTTCCCGTCTTAAGGTAGGTCGTGGGGCAAACTTCAAGGCACTGATTTCGAGCGGCAATCTCACCTAGCAGATCTGGATGCAATAGGGGAATTTGAATGCCGTGACCGATCCGCATGAGATAGGGTAGCAATTCTGGATAGCATCCCTCAGTAGTTTCGTAGAGATGTCCAGTCGTCTTGAGGCCGAGCGATCGCGCATAGGCATATAGCTCGACAAATTCATCGAGGCGATCGCGATAGTGAGCATCTCCACCCGCCAGATCGACCGCACAAACGTGAGGCTGCATCTGAGCCGCTAAATCGACGATGGCTCGATTGACTTCATAGGGCAACCGCGAGTGCATACATAGGATTTGTCCCATAACGATGGGATACTCTCCAACCTGACTAGCTTTGCTAACGGTCTCGACCACCTGCACCATGGCATCAATGCGCTCAGACTGGCTGAGATGATCGGGGGTTCTCAGATAAGGAGTATAGCGAAGCTCTAAATACGCAAGATTTTCGAAAATGTACGCTCCCCGCATGAGGCGATAGACAAAGTAGGGAAGCGTCTCTTCGGTTTGAACCTTCTCAACCAGAGTGTGCAATTCTAAATATTCATCGAGAGTATTCCGAGGGCGGGTGTAAAATTCCTCAAACTCGGTGTAGTCTGGAAAACGATTGGCTAGGGCATCACCACTTCGATGAAAATATCGCCACAAGACCCTAGGTACAACGGAACCGCCGAGATGGCGGTGAAGTTCTGCATATAGTGCCACAAAAGCCTCCTAATTGAAAGTTTTCAACAATGTCGAGCGAATTAAATACAAGCTGAAGGAACGAGTTGAACAAGAGTGTTGAGCATCAAGCCAAACTCGATATTGCTCGGGTGATAGCGATGTCAAAACGCATCCCTACCATTACAAATACGGATGCATCAACACGAAAATGAGATCGAAAGAAGTCGAGAAACTCAGCCTTTACGCAGGGTAGCGAGATGCAAGGCTGCTCCCACTATTGCTTCTTGGATGCTTCTTGGAAGATGAGCTCGCCAATGCGCCTAAACGCTAGCAACTTCAACACCTAGTTGGCATTTCTGACGTGTAGAGCGTCTATTGGAGACGGATTCACAGTTGCAGTCATCACCTAAAACAATTTGCCTTAAGTCAAAGCAGATTGTTATTTAGAACTATTGTAATGAATCTAACGAAATGTGAGTTTGAGACCAGTCCAAAGAAAATTATTGACTGATGTGAGCTCGTATTCCACGATAACTCAAAGATAGTAAATCCAAGGCTGTGCCCAATACACCTAAAGAATGGCTAATCTTTACCCAGTCATCAGGGTCAACCGGAATGTTAATACCCTTCTGCTCTTGCATGGGAGATTCTGAAAGGCTCTCCTGAAGAGGATTTTACTACAAGCGGATGATCGGACTCGAACCGACGACATTCAGCTTGGGAAGCTGAGAGGAATAATGATTTTTCAAGGGTTTCAGCATTTATGAGGCGATTGATATAGTGCTACGCGCTGATATAAAACCAATAGTTTATGGAGAAGCCGCGCGGTTCGCGGCTTCTCCATCAATATCTGTCCTAACCTATCTGCGCATTGCTATACTTTAATGTCGGTGTACTAGATAGACAGCTTTAATGCTGAATTGCTGCAAACTTAGCTCACCGAAGCGATCGCCCTCTCAGCTACTAGTACTCAGTTGTTTCGTGACTTTGGTGTAGCGCCCACCACTTGGGAAAATACGGTAGCGATCGCCCCTTCTCAAAACCTCCAGATCTATAATCGGGTTCATCGCCTGATGAGAAAGGCTCAATCTTTCAGACTCCCTCCAAAAGCCGATCCAAAACTTATGCTGTCGCTAGACAATAAAATCAATGATTGAAGGGAGAACAGCATGGCAGAGAATCAATATGAAGCTTTTATCCCTTACTCGCGTAAAGACATCATTTATCTCTGTCTAGCGGAGGGTCACCTCGACGATACAGCGGCAGCAGAATTTCAATCCTTTTGCGAAATTTTATCAGCGTTCTATCACTTTCGCTTTCACAAGACCTTAGAAAATATCAAAGAGAACTATCAGGTCTTTGATCCCGGCGGCGACCTCAAACCGCTCTATGAACCTGCTACAGAAGAATACGAGCAAATGGAAGAGACGGTTGTTCATTCGATGAAGCATGTTTTGGAGCGGGCCAATTATTCGCCTCTACCGGAAAAGATTATTCATCGAGCATTAGAAAGTCGTTCTTTGATTAGTTTGCGCACCGAGGTAGACTTCAACGATTTCGATCAGTTCTTATGCTATTACCGAGGAGATGTAGATATCGTCAGAACGGTCAAAAAGTTTTATTTTTGGGAAAAAGAGGAAACTGTTGATATTTTAGAGCGCCTTGTTCTGCTCATCAAATTCAAAGGAAAAGGCTATTTTCAAGCTCAGGAAAAGCAGACAAAACGCGATACCTTAGACCGCAAGTTTAAGCCCGGAAAAATGTATATCTACTTTTATAAGAACATTCCTAAATTTGATATTGAGCTGCTTTTTCCTAATATTCAAACAAGCATGACTGTGCGCGATCGCTTAATGGTTGCAGTGCCTGCGATTGGCGCAGCAGTGCCATTGATTCTGAAAACTCTGCCAAATATGTTGCTATTGGTTGCTGCTATCTTAATAGCGATCAATGCTCAGTCAGTTTTGCAAGCCATTGATGTGGAGGAAGAGCAAGCCCGCAACATCATGCCTGTGCTGGTTGCGACAATGAGTCTCTTGATTGCGTTAGGCGGCTTTGCCTTCAAGCAGTACAGCCAATACAAAAGCAAGAAAATAAAATTTCATAAAGAAGTGACCGACACGCTATTTTTCAAAAATCTAGCAAACAACACCAGCGTTTTCCAATGCCTGACGGATATAGCGGAAGAGGAAGAGTGCAAAGAGATTTTGTTGGTGTATTATCATCTGTTGACAAGCTCTGAACCGCTAACTCCAGAGCAGCTAGATGCAAAGATAGAAGCCTGGATGCTAGAGAAAACAGGAACTCAAATCAACTTCGACATTCAAGGCCCGTTACAAAATTTGCAAGACATTCGCGGTCGCCGTAAGGAGTCCGAGTCCGAGCAACCTTTATTGGAGTATGACGCTCAGGGGCGTTGCCAAATACCATCGCTGCAAAAGGCTAGGTCGATATTAGACTACGTTTGGGATAACGCTTTCAGGTATAACGGCGCTATTTGAAGAGTGGAAAAGGCGTTTTACTCATCCTTTCCGCAATTCGAAACCTCAGTCCACAAATGAACTAATCGATAAATTTCTAGCGGCTGGTCTTGAGTATTCAACAACCAGCCCAGCCGCACATCGCTATCGAGATATTCCTGCATCTTGGCACCCAGATTGTTGAGGCGATTACTCTCTGACCGCAGTTTCACAACAAGGTCAGAACACAGCGGGACAAAGGTCTTCTTTTGCTCAGGGGTTAACGCATCCCACCGTTCTCGCCGCACCCATGTCGCATCAAGAGAACCTATTGCACCCTTCGGCTGTAGGAGCGTTGGAGTTGAGTAGAGGGCGATCGCCCTCTACTCAACTCCAGAAAGGCAATACGGGCTACGCCTAGGTAAATCAACGATCGGCATGGGTCGGCTCTACTCGTTCGGTTCAGCATAGCTGTGTCGATGCAGATTTTTAATCACCTCTCGAATCGCTTGCGGTGAGCCGTAGAGCAAGTGGCGCACGGATTCGTTGTGCGGATTGGGCTTTGGATTGCTGGAAAAATTAGCACCCGAAGCGGTGGACGAAAACGCGCCCGCATCTAATTGAAACGTGAGGTTTTGATTCCTTGTCATAATACGACAACGGAAGGAAACCAGAACTCAGTCCCTCGGCTACTGTTTTGTTCTGCTGGTGAAGTGTGCGTCAGACGAGGATATCAGTCGAGGGGAATGTAGAGACTGCGACCATCGGCAAGTTCGACGATAAGTTTGCCTTGCTCGACAAAGACGTTAGCGGAGAGAGGTTCAGTATCAAGGATCAAAGTAGTCATGCCAAGCCTTAGCAATAAGGTTTGGACAAATTTGATAGTTTGGCGATCGCCTCTCTTAAACCCACATGAAACAGCGACTTGATCAACTGCTACGCTTTTGATAGTTTGGCGATCGCTTCATTCCGACCAGAGTATAGAAAGCGATCGCCCTTCACAGCAGACGAGCTTGAGTCTAAACCTGAAGAAGACATAATATCGCAACATTGTCGGAGAACAATGGATCCCGGCCTCAAAGGTTTGCTCAGGAGGTTACGATTGCCGCATTGTCTTCACACCTGGAGTTTAGACTAAGGCACATCAAATTCGCCCCATCAAATATGATGGGGCGAAAAACTCAGAGAATGCTCAAGCGGCATTCTTCTGGATCCTGAGTGGAGCCAAATTGGGGTATTGAGCGGATGGGCTGCGGCCTGTCGAAAATATAAGGTTCTCCAACAGCGCACCCGGACGCGTCCGAGCTAAGAATGCTGCACCTCAATCTCTTCCTCAGTAAGCCCTGCGAGTTCCAGAACTTATGGGCTGACGTATGCAGTATAGACTTATGCCTGAACGACAAAATTGTTAGCATCTAGTACGGGTGCTCCTTGAATGGTGGCAAACTGGGCGCCGTCGCCAAAACCTTCTTCAGTCCCGTTTGCGTTGTAATATAGGTCTCCGNTATTTGCGCCGTAAA
>JGI12140J13697_1025672_pt1 | contig 10470 bp, 13 predicted proteins | sample ElkSlonscriptome_5_FD_13697 | JGI IMG/M metagenome (IMG submission 13697) | reverse complement strand
CTGGCTCTCGATAGCGCCAGAACAAATACAGGTATTAAAAAGGACACAAACAACGCCTTTAATCAGATTTCGTCTGAACTGGCATTCGATAGCGCCAGAACAAATACAGGTATTAAAAAGGACACAAACAACGCCTTTAATCAGATTTCGTCTGAACTGGCATTCGATAGCGCCAAAGAGAAAAGAGATATGAAAAGAGATACAGATGATGTTTTTAATGAGATTTTACCCAAACTGTTAGACGATGACGCCAAAGCTGTTGTGTGGGTGATTGGGGGCGAAAACTCTATAGAGATAATCTCCAATATTGATAGCATTATGACCCAATTGTTATTGATGGAATGTATCAAAAACAATTTGATGCAAGAGATGGGTGGCGGAGAAATAGTCGAACAATATGCTGCTGCCACTTCCATAGTGCAACAATGGCTAACCACCAAGTATTATAATTCAAAAGGCCCTACCAATGGAAAAACAACCCATTAAAACTATAGCAAACAGCATTTTTGACAATCATATAGCCGTAGAATCTGATGGCAGTTGGTATGTCAAAGACATTGATTTGTTCAGACATGTGATTTCTGAACACAGTGTAGCTAAAGGCCCTGTAGAGTTTGAAGGCCCGGTTGTGGTTGTTTTTAAAGACGGGTCATCTATTGAATTTGAGGTTATGCCATGAGTAAGATAGAACAAGTAGCAAAGTTGTTGCGCGAAATAGCGAACGGAAAGTATCCCGACGAGTTATCATTGGGTCTGTGCTACATTATATCACAGATATTGGATGTGGGCAACATGAGAAGAATAATGGAAAGAGCTAAGGATTGGGAGCACTACTCTGGGGATCCAACTTACCCAGTACCTTATGGCGATTTTGGCCCTGACGAAGCGTATATTTGGGGGAAATACGAACAATCTTTATATTCAGGTGAATATGGCGAGATGAGAAGGGATTTGGCTGGGTTTCTAGCTGATACCATATGGCCTAAGTGGAGGTGGGATTGCACTAGCCATAGCACTTATAAGACTATATGTCTTAAGTGTGGCCCATTTTCGCTGTACCATAGAGTTTATTTCAATGAGTTATCAAATGTCTATGATGCCATAGAATATATGACCAGAGTTATGAAGAGAGAGATTGATGGACATTGGATACGACAATAAGTATAATGTTTTTCTCATAAAACCCGGCCATAACGAATATGACCGGATAGCGGATATTCCAGAGAAGCGGTGGAGAAAGCATACCGCCATATTCGCGGCTCCATGTTTAAGACGCAACATAGAGTGGATGAGAAAGCATCTTAGAAATGAGGAATGGTACACCAAGGAGGCATTGGAGGCTCTTAACGCTGATTTAAACGAGCCCGAGGCGATGTCGAAATTTCCGGAGTGGTTCAAATTTAAAAATGACCCTTTACCCTTTCAGATGGCAGATCTGAATAGAGCATATTCTAAAGACCATTATGGTCTTTTTTACGAACAAGGGCTAGGAAAGACTTTCACAAGTATACAACTATGTTCGGCGTGGGCTACCGAAGGTAAAATAGAATCCGTGTTGGTTATATGCCCATCCTCTATCAAGGTTGTATGGCCAGATGAACTAGAGGAGCACTGTTCTATCCCTTGCGTTAGTCATGTGGCCATGGCTGGCAAATATAAAGCACTGGAAAAGTTTATCAGCAAAAAGGACGGGTTTCAGTGGCTGGTAGCCGGAATAGAGGGATTGTCCCAAGGGAAATTATTCAGTTACTTAAGGAGGTATGTATCTAACCGCAAGTGCGCCATCATCCTTGACGAGAGTTCCCGTATAAAGAATCCCACCAAGGTACGAACTGAGGCATGTTTGAAATTGAGCGGGTTTGCTGCCAAATCTTTGATTCTATCCGGAACATCCATAACTACTGGGATTGAAAACCTATATTCTCAGATCAAATTTCTGGACCCCCACATCATAGGATTCCACTCATTTTTCAGTTTTAGGAACTACTTCTGTCAAATGATCAATATGGAGGTCAAACCCGGAGTGAATGTGGCCAAGGTAGTGGGGTATAAAAACGTTGATGAGTTTGTTAACACTTTGTCTCCTCATGTTAGCCGTGTCGAAAAGAAAGATGTGCAAGACCAATTGAAAGGATACTCCTCTAATAAGCAGTTCGAGTTTAGAACTATTGCGATGAACCCGACACAAAGGAAAATCGGAACATCCATAACTACTGGGATTGAAAACCTATATTCTCAGATCAAATTTCTGGATCCCCACATCATAGGATTCCACTCATTTTTCAGTTTTAGGAACTACTTCTGTCAAATGATCAATATGGAGGTCAAACCCGGAGTGAATGTGGCAAAGGTAGTGGGATATAAAAACGTTGATGAGTTTGTTGATATTGTGTCCCCCCACGTAAGCCGTGTCGAAAAGAAAGATGTACAAGACCAATTGAAAGGATACTCCTCTAATAAGCAGTTCGAGTTTAGAACTATTGCGATGAACCCGACACAAAGGAAAATATACAAGCAGTTATCAGAAGAATACGCTTTTGAGTTGAATGATAGTTGGTACGAGGCAGAATCTGTTCTCGAACAACGATTGAGATTACTGCAGGTCACAGGGGGGTTCTATCCCCACGATAATGGAAAAACTATAGAGCCTAAACCCATACCGGGCAAGAATCCTAAACTTGAAGAATTGATAGCTATGTTGGATGGCATATCTGGCAAAGTCATAGTGTGGTTTTTATTCAGGTGTGAATTACAACTTGCAGCAGATAAGCTAGGTGACCGAGCTTTGCAATTCCATGGCGGGTGCGATGATCTTGAAAAGAAGCACGCGTATAAAGAGTTCAAAAACGGTGAAGCTAAGATACTATTGGCCACCCGCGCCGCTGCATATGGTTTGACATTGGTATCTAGTAGTGACGCAATATACTTTTCACAAGATTATAGCTTGGAGGTATACAGCCAGTCGCAAGACAGGATCGACAGAATAGGTCAAACCGAAATATGTAACTACACTCATTTGCAGTGCGAAAATACCATTGATCAAAAAATCTACAAACGCCTCGTAGAAAATCAAAAGATCGCCAGTGGGATATATGATCGGCTTAAACACAAGGGGGATTGACAGAAAGCCCCGGATGTGATATAATAAGATTTTGTTGATAGAGGAGAGAGGTATGATTGCTGTAATAGGTTGGATAATTTTTTGGGTAGTCTTTAGCGCATTTGTTTATATTGCGCTGGGGACTGTATATATCTACATGGAAAGAGCGGCAGATGCCGTTGGTGGTTGGGGCATCCTCGCTTTTAGAGTGATTGTTGGGATCCTCGCGATCCCTGCCGTAGTGTATCTTACAATTGGATACGCGTTTTTTTGCGGATGGATAGGTTCACAAATGGGATTTGGACTATGAACAACCCTATAGTATTTGTAACGCAAGATAACTACAACGATTATGCAGCGGCAGAGAAATTTGGAGAAGTTCATTTTATTACGAAGCACGAATATACTAAAATAGAACATTCCAGCCTGAACCAAACGGTCAAATCGGATATCAGGCGATTCTTATCCGAATATCATCCGGGGGTTGACTTTATTCTCCCTGCAGGGAATCCTATGATTTCTATGCTTGTGTGCATCAATTTGCCTAAGTGTAGTCACCAATTTTTAAAGTGGAACTCAAGGGAGTACAATTATACTCCTTTTAAATTAGACCTTTTGTGAGGATAGAGCTATGCCGATAGATTATGAGAATTTAAAGAAGATCCATGCAAATAAAAATGTCGCGGAGATTGCCGCTGAGATCAAGAAGGTTAAGATATTTTTAGAAGAGGCCAAAGAGGAAAAAGCCTCGTTGCAAAAATTATACGACATATTGACTTTAGAGATTGCGCCTGAGATCATGGAAAGAGAGGAAACCGAATCAAGCAAAATATCTGGCGTTGGAACCGTTAGTATCCGTTCTGATATCTGGTGCAGTTGCACCAAGGAAAATAAGGACAAATTGAAAAAGTGGCTTGAAGAAAACGGCCATGGCAGTATGATCACAAATGACGTTAACTCGTCCACGTTAAAAGCTTTTGTTAAAGAGCAAATAAAGGAGGGCAAAGAAGTACCATCAGATATTGTAAAAGTTACGCCATATAGTAGAGTAGTTATAACTGGCTAGGCAATCTAATCCTAGTAATCAATCAATTAAAAGGTAACATAAAGCAATGAGCAAAGAAATATCCAATTCTCAAAATTCAATGCCCAGCTACATAAAGACTGGAACTAATCGCGGTAACGAAAATGTCACTGCAGACGATATCCAGATACCCCGCATAGATGTTCTTCAAGCTCTTTCCCCTCAAATCAATGAGAAGAAGGAGAGCTATATCAAAGGTGCTAAAGCTGGGATCCTTTTTAACACTTTGACAGGAGAGCTATACGGAGAGCATCTGGCTTTTACCCCAGTTAATTTTGTCAAGCGATACCTAATTTGGGTAGATCGCAAGAAGGACTCTAACGGGGGCTTGCGGGGGGTATATGATGTAGTTGAGGATGCTGAGGCTTTTGTGTCGGAACAAGAGGATAAAGACAAGCTCGAAATTGTCCCTACTGCTGAACATTTGGCTATTTTAGATGATGGAACAGAGGTGATCCTGTCTATGGGCAAATCCAAAACTAAGGTTTCTCGTAAGTTTAATAGCCTAGTCCGTCTGGCTGGAGGCGATAGATTCAGTCGGAGGTATGTTGTGTCGGCTGTCGATGACGAAGGCCCTAAGGGAGAATTTAAAAATTTGTCTATCGATTACGACGGATTCCCTTCCGAAGACGTGTACAAAAAGGCAGAGCAGTTGTACGTTTCGAGTAAGTCTTACACTGTTCACAGAGAATACGAAGGATCCGAAGAAAAAGCAGAATAACAACAAAGCCCCCGAGAGGGGGCTTAAGGTTTACTTATGATAGACATATCAAAATATTCAAAAATTGCCATAGATACAGAAACAACTGGATTGCAGGTCAATGCCGGTGACAGGCCATTTGGAATCTCCATTAGTGCCGGTAACGAAGATCATTATTGGGATATAAGAAAAGAGCCAGATATTCCCGCCAAGATCCAATCCCAGTTGCGTCATTATAACGGTGACATCATAGCCCACAATCTATCATTTGATTATCAGATGCTCAAATGTGCAAACATACATCTAGATCTTAACAAATGTCAAGATACTGGGATTCTAGCTTGCCTCATAAATGAGCACGAATTAAGTTACTCTCTGGACAATCTTTCTCGCAAGTATACCAAAAACGCAAAGAAAGGAACGGAGGTATATGAGGAGCTGGCTAAGTTGTACGGAGGGAGAGCCACAAAAAATGTCCAGATGAAAAGGTTACATCAGGCACCCGTCCATATTGTTGCCCCCTACGCTAAGGCTGATACAAGAGCCACGTTAGAGTTGCATGACTGGCAAGAATCACAGATAAGAACACAAGGGCTGCAATCTATAGTTAATTTCGAGAGAAGCCTTACACCTGTGATTATAGACGCAGAAATGAGAGGCATAAGAGTAGACACTGATATAGCCGAACAAGCTGTAATGGCTGTGGATAAAGAAATAGTGTCACTCCAAAAGCAACTTGATGATATGGCTGGTTTCTCTTGCAACCCTCAAGCCAATGCCCATATGAAAAAGATATTCAAGCCCGTATGGAAAGAAGGTAACTGGTGGGCTAATGATGGTACGAAATTGCCGCTGACAGATTCTGGAGCGGCCAGTCTGGCCGCTAATGTCCTTAGAGAAATGAAACATCCGGCAGCAGCTTTAGTTGTTGAGTTGCGTTCTATGATCAAGACCAGAGATACTTTCTTAATGGGCCATGTATTAGAATCAGCCTATAATGGTAGAGTCTACCCTACCATCAACCAGAATAAAGGTGAATTGGGTGGCACCGGCACCGGCAGATTATCTTATTCAAATCCAGCTTTGCAGCAGATACCAGATAGGAACAAAAAGATTGCAGAAATTGTCAAAAAAGTATTCTTACCAAGGGAGGGTCATAGTTGGGTTGATATGGACGAAGCATCATTCGAGGTAAGGATATTCGCTCACTTGGTAGCCACCCCCCAAATCATAGAGGCTTATCGAGAGAATCCAGAACAGGATTTTCACCAATATGTAGCAGACGAAACCGGGCTTGTAAGAAATGCTACCTATAATGGGCAACCTAACGCCAAGCAACTCAATCTATCTATGATCTTTAACTCTGGGAATGGGGCTATAGCAGACGCAATGGGGATGCCATGGCAGTGGGAAACGTTTATGCCTAAAGATTCAAATAAGGAAGTAACGTATAAAAAGGCTGGCCCAGAAGCTATGCAGGTGATCAACCGGTATCATAACAGACTGCCAGGAGTTAAAAAGTTAGCTGAACAATGTAAGAATGAAGCCGAACAGTTTGGTTTTCTCACCACTGCGTTAGGGAGAAGACTCAGGTTTCCTAATAAAAGATTTTCCTACAAAGCATCAGGAATCCTCATACAAGCTACCAGTGCAGACGAGAATAAACGCAACTGGATGATTATAGACGAGGCGTTGAAAGATACCGAAGCCGAGATACTCCTCAACACACACGATTCTTATAGCTTGTCAGTTCCAATTGGCCAGGAAAAGGAAATATGCGGCAAGGTAAAAGATTATATGGAACGAGATAGAGGTCTTAACGTTCCTTTGATCCTTGAAATAAACAGGCCCGGCAAAAATTGGTGGGAATCAAAATCTTCAGATAGGTGGATGTGATATGGAAAAAGCGTATATGATCTTTGATATGCAATATGGCAGTACTGGTAAAGGGTTGTTAGCTGGATATTTGGCGTTAAAACATGAACCTGATACTGTGGTAACGGCGTGGGGACCAAATGCCGGACATACTTTTGTAGACAAAGACGGTCGTAAGTACGTACATAGAATGTTGGCCAATGGAATTGTGTCCCCCAACCTCCAGAAGATACTAATTGGTCCCGGATCTGTTATAGATCTAGATATTCTTTTGAATGAGATCAAAAGTTGCAGAAGATTGCTTAAGGGCAAATCTATATATATCCATCCTAACGCAGCAATAGTCACTACAGACCATGCCGAACAAGAGAAAGAATCGATGTTGGCTATAGGGTCTACTATGAAAGGTACTGGTGCCGCTATTATACAGAGGATCAAAAGAGATCCTACTAACCAGAATGTAGCAGGCGCTACAGATTTGACTAAATTCATGGCAGAAGTTAGAGACATAGATGCTTATGTGTACTTGTCTGAATACGCATATAGGTCTGCAATTTTAGCATCTAGGGTGATGCAAATAGAGGGTGCGCAAGGGTATTCTCTGTCTTTATATCATGGCGTTTATCCTTACTGCACCAGTAGGGACGTAACGCCTCACCAAGTTATGGCCGATTGCGCTCTTCCATGGAGGTCAGATGTTGAGGTGGTTGGGACGATGAGAACATTCCCTATCAGAGTGGCTAATAGAAGGAATGAGGACGGAGAAATGGTAGGAACCTCTGGGCCTTGTTATTTCGATCAAGAGGAGTTATCGTGGGCGGATATCGGAGTAAAGCCTGAGTTGACCACAGTAACTAAATTGCCTCGTAGGGTGTTTAGCTTTTCTCAAGAGCAAATTATCAACGCTGCACTTGTGTGTAACCCATCTAGACTATTTCTCAATTTTGCCAATTACATGCGAGAAAACGACCTTAAAAAGTTGATTGCCAACATAGAAGAAAATACAGGTGTCTGCGTTAAATACGTGGGCCATGGGCCTAAAGTAACCGATATAGAGGAGATATACTAATGATAATAGGGTTAACTGGTAAAGCTAGATCTGGCAAAGATACCGCTGCCGATTATTTGTGTTCTAGATATGGTTTTGAAAGATACTCTTTGGCATCGCCTATGAAAAGAGCCGTTTGCGCAATGATGGAGATGGACGAATCTATATTTGATTCTACTCGAAAGGAAATTCCTTTGAAACTCGTTGATGTGTCGCCTAGATATATGCTCCAAACTTTAGGAACTGAATGGGGTAGAAACATAATAGGGGAAGATTTGTGGTTAAAATTCTTGCAGAATATGTATGACAAATTGCCCATCAGCGCTAAAGTAGTAGTGACCGACGTTCGATTCGAAAATGAGGCCGAATGGATAAGAAGTGTTGGCGGTAATGTGATCCATATTGAATCCGATCCAGATTTGACAGAAAGAATAGACAATGTGGACCATGTGTCAGAAATGACTATCGCAAAACACAGTAGTGATTTTATGCTATACAATCCTATGTCTATATCTGAATATCATAAAGAAATAGATCGCTTGCATAAGAACATACTTAAGCCTAAAAGAAAAGAATATGATCCTCCTGAAATAGATGTGTGGTTGCCTGAAGATGATGTGAAAGAATCCGGCTCTATAGAGGGTATCCAGCGGGATATAGTTGAGTGGGCTAACGAAGTATTCCCTAACAGAAAATCACATGACGCCTTAGCTAAATTGATCATGGAGGAAATCCCAGAAATGATCAATAGCGGAGGGACGGATCCATTAGAGGCAGCAGACGTGTTTATCCTAATGCTGGATTACGTGTGGCTTAAAGATATAGACATCATAAAGGCTATAAAGGATAAGATGGCCATAAACCGTAAAAGATCATGGAAGCAAGCGGAAAATGGGATGATGAGGCACGAATAATGCGATATGGTATAGGATTTGATGAGGTTCTAAGGCTAAATCTGATAAAAAGATGGGCTATAATTGATATGGCTAGGGATCAATCGGTAGCCGAACATAGCTTTAGCGTTGCGTTGATTGTGGATAAGCTGGCTCGTGATCTAGGATTCAATTTCGAGGACATATACGAGTCGGTATCATTTGCTTTATGGCACGATGCAACAGAAGTTTATAGTGGCGATATACCTACTCCAGCCAAGCCCTTTTTCAGGCAAAAAGAAATGGAGTTTAAAATGGCATTTGGTCTAAGCGCCAAGAAAAGGCTTCTATCCGATCATATAACACAACTGGTGAAAATAGCGGATCTTCTTGAAGCCCTTCAATATGCGGATCGATATTGTATTGATAAACGTAGGGATGATATAATGTTGGATATATTAAAAAATCTTAGGTACGCTATAGAGAGCCATCGATATGGGGACAAGATACTAGAAATTCTTATTCCTATTGTGGAGGGAATCAACGTACATGAACCATAAAGAAACAGCTCTGAGGAAATATCTAGAAAAGAAAATAGGGACTAGATGGCATGTACAGGCCCACGAGGATAAATATTCTAGTGGAATACCAGACCTATCTTATGGGCTTGACGGCCATAATGGCTGGATAGAATTGAAAGTCGTGGATTCTTTTCCTAAATATAGTCGCAATTTGGTTAACCTAGACCACTTAAGAATATTCCAAGTCAATTGGCTTATAAACCGAGGAAAGAAAGCAGGGTCTTGTTTCATACTTGTCAAAACAGAGAATACCTATTCTCTGTTTAAGTGGGAGAAAGCTAGAAAGCTAAAATATGGAGTGAGTGCGAACGAGTTCTTCTCTTGCGCTGCTAAGACATGGGAAAGCTCAATAGATCCTGGTGAGTTTTGCAAGGCTTTGATAGATTTTAAATAGGACCTATATCATGACAAATTATGACTTTTCATTTCCCATAATGATTCCCGTAGAAGGAACTAGAGATATATGGACGAATGTCGAACCATGGTTTTACTGGCACGATGACATTCGTAAAGTGATTAGAATCAATGTAGGCACTGAGACCGATCTAGCCACTGTGCCTAGGATATTAAGGAGCTTTTTTCAGAAATCCGATAGGAGAACATGGGGGCCATCAATAGAACACGACCACAGATATAGAAACGAAATTGGCAGCAGACTAGGAGCCGACAATGCGTTCTTTAAAGGGCTAATTTTCAATGGATTTGATTGGAAGATAGCCACAATTGCTTGGATTTTGCTGCGTCTATTTGGAGGGAAAAATTTTAAAAAAATACGTTAAAAATATATTGACACAGATATATCTAACATGTTATAATAAAAATTTGGTGGTGATGATAGAGGATAGAGACATGGAATTACAAATCAAATATCGCAATACTTGACAAAGATATATTCGACATGTTATAATAAAAATTTGGTAGTGATGATGATAGAGGATAGAGACATGAGAGATTTAAGCAAAGCTGATTTAAGCAATAAAGATTTACGTGGTGCTGACTTACGATGTGCTAATCTACGTGGTGCCGATCTAAGTAACGCTGACCTATTTGGCGCGAAATTAGGTAACGCTGACCTATCTGGCGCTAACTTAAGCGGTGCCAGTTTGTGTGGTGCTAACTTACTCGGTGCCGATTTACGTGGTGCTAACTTGAGTGGTGCGATATTATGCGATGCTAACTTACGTAGTGCCAGCTTTTACGGTGCTGACTT
>JGI12140J13697_1001069_pt1 | contig 10538 bp, 11 predicted proteins | sample ElkSlonscriptome_5_FD_13697 | JGI IMG/M metagenome (IMG submission 13697) | reverse complement strand
GATTTTTCGAGAAAAAAAGCTCAACTTAGAGAGCGAACAAAAAAATATGCTCGAATGCTTTCTGCCTGGGCATACAGTCGTTTTTATCAAATTTTGTCATCGATTTTATCCAACCGAGGAATAACTCTTGTGTTTGTCAATCCAGCTTACACGAGTTTGATAGGCTGTGTTAAATATAGTCGGATGTATGGACTATCATCTGATGTGGCAGCGGCCCTAGCAATTGCTAGAAGAGGCATGAACTTAAGTGAGAGATTGCCGCGCTCTGTGTCCGCCTATCTCGGAGTGAATCCGAGAAAGCACGTATGGAGCGCTCTATATCAATTTAATAATTTTATTGGTCGATGCCCTGTAGTCAATCGTAGACACGATTACTATAGTGTCTCTAACTGGGAACCGTTGGTTAAGGCTGATATCGAGCAACAATGCCGGGTATCAGCCAAGCGCAAGCGTTAACGGTTATCGACCAAAAGTTACACCGTGGACTTATACCAAGGCAGAATTACTGATGGGTAGGTTTGTCTAGGTTTTTAGAAGCGGTTAGATCAGCATTTTTTAGACAGAGGATGCTTCGCTTTTGTTGCATGGGAGAAGGGGAACCGGATTCTCTTGCTTCCCTCTTGCTTCCCTCTTGCTCCCCTCTCCCAAGCTTGCTATGCATTACCCACATCTTTCTTTAAACCCGCCCCGACTTAACCCTTTTGCCATCTGCCTTCTCTACCAAAGACGATTACGACTGGCGTTAACTCGCGCTCCCTGAGTGCGATTAACTTCATCCAAAAATATCTCGGTTTCCTCAACTAAACGATTCAACTCTAGACAATCTGCACAAGCCGGATTCCGATTTCCCGGTTCTCTAGCAAATCGACGCGGAGCCTCTGGCTGAACCGCATTACAGCAACCCTCAGCCGCTTCTTCTAAGGCTTGATCCAGACGACGGGCATTCTCTAATATAGCTGGATCTAATTCGCCATCTTGATCAAAAATAGGTGCAGTATTATTCCAGATATTCGTTCCGGTAATATCTGACTGGTTGGGGGGTTGAGCATTGGTAGATGGTGTGATTAACCCAGTACCCATGACTAACGTTGTTATTGTCCAAACTATCCGTTGCTTTACTTTCATCACATTCACTCCATATTCCAATTTATACAACACTCAACACTTAGTCAGGGCGGGTTTTGCACAAACGTTATCATCAATGCAAAAAGAAAGTCCCATTACCCGCCCCTACGTCAGGGTAGATTTTGCACAAACGTTATCATCAATGCAAAAAGAAAGTCCCATTACCCGCCCCTACGTCAGGGTAGATTTTGCACAAACGTTATCATCAACAGCGAAAAGAAAGTCCCATTACCCACCCCTACATACTCAAAACTTAAACGCGAACCCTGCACCCAAAACAAATCGCGCCCCATCCCCAGCCCCCGCAATATCTCGCAATGCTGGGGTAATCACCAATGGGATATTTTTAAAGGGAGCAATGGACACACCCACGCCCAAGTCTTGTCCCGTCCATTCAGCAATTAAACTCACAGGTTCAGCCACCCGCACCGCAACGTTACCAAACACATTAATCGTGCCATTATCATCCTCTACCGCCTCCTCCGTGCGAAACTGTCCATTACCGATTCCCGCCGTTATTGCCACGCGACTAAAGGGTTGATTAATATCCTCTCGCGTCCGAATAATTTTACTCACCACGCCATAAACGGAATTCTCAAAGTCATTATCATCACCCAGGTTAAGAAAGCCATTCCAACCCGCTGCAACTGCCCAACCTTGGGGTAAGCGACGATGCACTTTAGCGTTAAAACCACCACTGCCAAAATCTCGATTAGACCCGAAACTAGCAAGTGTGTATGAAAGTTCTACCCCCACAGACTTCTCAGCATCACCCAACCCAATCCCAATGCCTAACGCCCCATCATCAACATCACTATAGCGGGTGCGTTCTTGATAGGTAGCGCTAACAAACCCTGTATTGCGATGAGCGCCATAAGCGGTGGGAATGACAATACTCAAAGCTGGGGAGGCACGTAAGGGTTCTTGAGTGTCTATATCTTCTAGCGATCGCAACTCTTCTTGCAAGCGGTTAACGTCCCGACAGGGTGCGGGTTGTGTCGGATTGGGCGCTTGTGCCAAAATCATGGGTTGAGTTGCACGACAGGGCTTTTTCGGACTATTGGCAACCGATTGTCGGTTTTGCCGTTCATCCTGATTCCCCTGACTTTCCCGATCTATGGCAAAGGTCTTGACATGAGGCTCATCTCGTGCATCTTTGAATTTAGAGTTTGTAGTAAGCGCTTTAGCGCTTCTGGCACTAAAGTGCCTACTACGAAACTCAACCTGATTGTCCTCGATTGAGGATTGGTGATGAGTGATGGGTGACTGAAGACTGGGTAATTCTTCTGGTTTTTCCATTTCCCCATCTCTATCCGATTGGTGAACCTGTCGAACCACTGGCTTCACAACGGCTTCTGGCGCAAATTCCTGGACAATGATCGTCTCTGGTGAGGTAACAGTTTGAGGGTTAGGGGTTGATGGGGCGGATGATTCTACCTGGGTTTCACTGGCTGCGATCGCGCTTGGCACAATAGTATCAGGCTGATAGGTCGTCTGCACTGAAGATTTTGCCCAGGCGGGATGAGAAAAAGCGGGGGCAGCCATTGCCGCTACGCTATAGAGGGCAAGACTCGACACATTCTGTAGAGAGGTGTTCAGGCGGCGATTAGCTTGTTTATTTAACGGAACAGAGTGATGTTCCCTTGTGTAACATTTATTAGCAGGATGTAAATTTTGATAACGACCATTCGCATTCAGTTTGGCTGTCACAGTCTTCAATCCTTCCAAGGGTGTTGTCTTGTTCTACAGAAATTGTCTTCTGGATCAGGACAAAACTAGCCACCCCGGAAAGGTCGCGTCAACTGGGTTATTTTCTTTTCGCCAGAGATTCCCCTGCCTTCTTATGAATTATGACAATTGAATCAAATGCTTATGACTTCAATCTGATTCCTCAGAGTAATTATACAGAATTATACAGAATTATAATGATTTTAAAAAGTTTATAAATTATCTTGAACACAGAAAAAATTAATAAAAAATGCCGATAAAATAAATAACGGAATTCATTAAGCCAAAACATCTGTGATTTACATCTTGCCTAAGTCGCTTGGTAAAAATAAACTATATTAATTTATGTAAATATTTCTCAACCCCTGACGAATGACCAATGACCAATGACCAATGACGATCCCCGCCTTTAACCTTAATTTTTCCCACCTACTTAAATAAATATGCCTCGACCTACCATATACATCGCGATCACCAACCATGGCTTTGGTCATGCGGTTCGTGCGGCTTGTGCCGCCGCCGCCATCCAAAATCTCTGTCCAGACATCCTACTAATTTTAGTCACCACAGCCCCCCGTTGGTTATTGGACTCTTATATTCCCGGAGATTTTATTCATCGCCCCCGCGCCTTTGATATTGGCGTGATTCAGTCGGATAGCTTGACCATGGATAAGGCGACGACATTGGCAAAACTTAAGCAAATTCGTGCCTCAGAAAATTCAATAATTGCCGGTGAAGTTAATTTTATCCAAACCAATCGTGTCGGACTTGTACTAGCAGATATTCCTCCCTTAGCTGCCAAAATCGCTACAACAGCAGGGATTCCCGGTTGGATGATGAGTAACTTTGGCTGGGACTTTATTTACCGGGCGTGGGGTGGAGAATTTGTCGAGATTGCCGATTGGATTGGTGAGTGTTATGGCGTTTGCGATCGCTTGTTTCGTCTCCCCTTACACGAACCGATGACAGCATTCCCCCAGATCACCGATGTCGGACTTACAGGTGGGATACCCAGTTATCCAGTCAGCCAGTTGCGAGAAAGGCTGGGTTTAACCTCACCCCCAGAGAAAACAGTATTACTCACCTTTGGTGGACTTAGTTTACAGCAAATTCCCTACAATACGCTGTCCCAGTTTCCTGACTGGCAATTCATCACCTTTGATCCCCATGCCCCCGATTTACCCAATTTAGTGAGAATTTTGGGTCGAGACTATCGCCCTGTGGATATGATGCCCTTGTGTGGACGAGTGGTGTCTAAGCCAGGATACAGCACCTTCGCCGAAGCGCTACGTCTAGACATTCCCATCGTCTCCCTCACCCGCAAAGATTTTGCCGAATCTCCCTTGCTACTGGAAGGTATTCAAAATTATGCGTACCATCAAATTGTGACCCCCAAAGAATTTTTCCTAGGTCACTGGGAATTTTTACACCAATCTCTCAATCCTCCCAGACAATCCCAGCCTATCGCTAAAGATGGGGCTGACGCGATCGCACAAGCTGTTGTCCATTATTTACAATCTCACTCATCTTCCTAACCTGACATGATAGCTACTGTGAATTCTCTGCTAGACAAAACCGCACCTACCTCGAAAACCTCAGATGCATCAGAAACGCCCAAGACAAGCAATAGTCCAGAAGCCACTGAAACCCTAGATAAACCAAAAACGCCAGAGACTACAGAGAAGCCGAAGACGGCTAAAACGCCCAAGACAACCGAAACCGCAAAAAACCAGAAAGGTTCAGAACACCCTGAAACGGTTAAACCTGCCCAACCCCCTAAAACCCCAGAGGCGACTAAGACGAAAACAGCCAAGACGACGAAAACCACTAAGACGACCAAACCCTCAGACCATAAAAAAGAGGGTAAAGAGAGTTCCACATCGTCTACCCTGGAATTAGCTGCTCATGATGTCCGCTTGGTCATTGATCAGCAACGGGAGCAAAGCCAAACCTTAACCACGAAGTTAAATATCTTATTTGTTACCAACGGCGCTTTGTTCACTAGCTTAACCATATCACGGTTGTTATTCTTTCCCAACGGGTTTAGCCTTGCCGAACTTTTCGGATTTCTGGTAAATTTTACCTTGCTGATCAACGCCTTCCTACCGCGCCAGTTAGCCGTTAGCCCCAATTTAGGCGATAAGAAATTTTTGGAACGTTATCTCGTCCTGTCGCCAGATGAATATCAACTGCGAATGATTGTTAACCTAGTAGAGACCTATAATGCAAACAAGCAGCGATTGGAGGATGTCTCATCATCCTTACAATACTCTGCCTATGTAACCTGGGGGTTAGCCTTGGTTGTTACCTTGCATGTCGTAGGGATTTACTTCGTGCCGTTGATTGACCTGAGTAGTTTTGGCTAGGTCTTGCGATTATGACTTCTCAACCCGTTCACAAAAACTCTTCTGAGAAACGGTTAAATTTACCAGAACCCGACGCAGACAACATCACGGTGTTGACGCGCAACCTGCCCAACAAGCCAATTCTACCGTGGAATCGTTATGATTCTCCTTGGCGGGACCCTCAGGTGAAACAGGCGGATGAGTCTGAGGTACTAGATGATCAGGTATCGGATACCGATGAGGAAGACAGTTCTGAACAGGTTATGGCTGACACAGATGAGGAATTGGAGGATGAGATTGAGGATGACACAGATGAGGCAGAATTGGTAGAGGTGGTTACTGAGTTCGTCGAAACATCGGTAACTAATGAATGTGATCAAGAATCCGATGAAACAGAAGCGTTAGAAACCTTAGAACAGGTAGAATCCGTCGAGATAGAATCTGAAGCACTCGATATTCCCTTGGAAGACGAATTGGATGACGTGGAAAACGTCGATGAGGACGATCCTTTAGTCGCTCACTTATCAGAGAAATTAGGAATTGGCGATCGCGAAGAAGACGATGAAGAGGATGACGAAGAATTCCCTGAAGACGAAGAACACGAACTCAAGCAACTGGGTTAGCCTTCTAGCCTAGAATTGAGACTCTATGTCCTAATCTAATGAATCGATGACCCATTATCAACAGAAATTTACAATTAAGACAACCGCAAAATCTTTTACCCGAATCACCTCAAACATCAAAGACATCGTTGAGGAGTCAGGTATTGACACCGGACTTTGTACCGTATTTTTGCGCCACACCTCAGCCAGTCTGGTGATTCAAGAAAATGCTGACCCCGATGTACTGACAGATTTATCAAATTTCTTTGCCAAATTAGTGCCAGAAGATGGCAGCTACATCCACGATACCGAAGGACCCGATGATATGCCTGCCCATATCCGGACAGCGTTAACTAAAACCTCAGAACAGATTCCTATTGACAATGGCAGATTGGTTTTAGGAACGTGGCAAGGAATTTATATTTGGGAGCATCGACAATATAGACACAATCGGGAAGTTGTGGTTCATATTTCTGGAGATTGATTTGGTAAGGGTTAAGTAGGTGGGGATTGTCATTTGTCATACTCGCTCCCTTGAGAAGCAAGCTACGTTTATGTCATTTGTAAGGGTTTGAGGGTTGTTTCCATAATTTAATCGGGTTGAGTTTATTGTCACCGACCTACTTATATCACATCCACTTTGATCACTTTCTTTATAAGAAAATAAAGCACGACACAAAAAAGCAATCCTAAGGGATAAAACATGGCGCAGCAACTTTTGGAACTGGATACTGATGATGGGGGTACAATTCTGGTAGCGGTAGACGTATCAGAATCCGCCGTGGGTCAGGTAGCAACGCCTGGAGAACCGCCAATTAAGAAACTCGATCGCAGCTTTAATATCATCCAAGCTTTAATTGTACGCGGTTGTCGCCCGTTGACGAAAGCTTTTAAACAATTACACCAAGAAACCCAAGCCACGGATGCGGAAGTGGAATTTGGGATTAATTTTACCACCAAAGGGAATGTGTATCTGGTGGAATCGTCGGGAACGGCAACGCTTAAGGTTAAAGTGAGTTGGAAGATGGATCAACAGAAACGGTAATCAAGCCTGATGAGTTGGGAACAGGTAAAACGGGCAACGGTTGCGATCGCGTCGGTTGAGGATGGTATTATCCGAGGGACAGGGTTTTTTGTCTCGTCTCACGGGTATTTGCTCACCTGCGCCCATGTGGTGGAAGCGGCTGGTGGCTGGGAACAAGTACGAGTGCAGGGGAAATCAGTTTCCTTGGTGTATCTGGGAGACAGTCGCCAGGATGATTTTGCCGTCTTGCAGATAACTGGGTATCAGGGGGAAGGCGTTCCGTTGTCCCTCTTAGTTACACCAATGCACCGCTTCTTAAGTATCGGTTATGGGCGTCCAGATTTTCCAGAAGGGGTTAATTGCCGCTTATGACCATAGCCAAGGGGCGCTAGCATTGCCATTAACCACCATCAGCAAAAAATGGTTAGGGTTAGAAGCGTTTTTGACCGAAAACCTAACCCCCCAGCCCCCTTCCCTGCAAGGGAATGGGGAGCAAGATTCCCCGCTTTGGTTGGCAAAAGGAGGTGTTCCCCAAACTGCCAAAATCTTTATCAGCTACCGCAGCCGTGATCCCGATGTAAGTGTGGCGCAGCAGTTCTATGAAGCCTTGAAAGCGGCTGGACATCAACCGTTTATGGCGGGAGCAAGTATTCGCTTAGGGGAAAATTGGGCGGAACGGATTGATCAAGAATTAGAGCAATGTGATTATTTTCTCCTCCTATTATCCTCCCAATCGGCAACCAGTGAAATGGTGACGGAGGAGGTACGACGAGCCAGGGAATTGCGGGATAGACGGGAAGAAAAGAAACCGATGATTCTGCCAATTCGGGTTAACTTTCCCATGGATTCCCCGTTAAATTATGACCTGCGCGGGTATTTACAGCGGATTCAGCAACGGGAATGGCATTCTCCTGAAGATACGCCAGTGATTGTGCAGGAACTATTGGCGCTGATATCCCAGGAAGATGGGGGAGAACCTTGGCTGGCTCCCCTGGCGGAGACTCCAGAACCTGCTGCACCTGTCTTAGCGAGTCCCGATTTTCCGCCCTTACCTGTGGCGGAACCGGAATTACAACGGGAACCGGGAGGGGCGGTTTCACTCAAATCTGGGTTATATGTGGAACGTTTGCCGATAGAAACTGATTGTTATCAAGAAATTTTACAACCCGGTAGCTTGATTCGGATTAAAGCCCCCCGACAGATGGGAAAAACCTCGTTAATGGCGCGAATTCTGCATCATGCCAAAGAACAAGGGTATCATGCCATTCCCTTAAGTTTACAACGGGCAGATAGTCAGCTTTTAGGCAATTTAGATCAATTTTTGCGCTGGTTCTGTGAACAGGTGGGGCGACGACTCAAGCGGTTAAATCAGTTAGAGGAGTATTGGATTGGGTATGGCAGTAAGGATAAATGTACAGCCTATTTTGAGGAATGTTTATTAGAAGAAATTGACCAGCCCTTGGTTTTGGGGTTAGATGAAGTGGATCGGGTGTTTCCCCATCGAGCCATTGCTGATGACTTTTTTGCCTTATTGCGGTCTTGGTATGAGGGGGCGCGGTATGGTGATTTTAGTAGTGAATTGTGGGAAAAATTGCGGTTAGTCGTCGTCCATTCAACCGAGGTGTATGTGCCGTTGGATATTAATCAATCGCCGTTTAATGTGGGCAAAAATGTCGAGTTGCCGGAGTTTAGTACCGAGCAGGTGTTAGATTTAGCCGGACGTTATGGACTGAATTGGACAACAACTCAGGTTGAGGAATTAACCCAATTAGTCGGGTGACATCCCTATTTAGTACAAAAAGCATTATATCATTTACGGCGTCAGGATGTGACATTAGCGGAGTTAGCAGAAACAGCAGGAACAGAGGCGGGGATTTATAGTGATCATTTGCGGCGTCATTGGTGGAATTTGAAGGAATATCCTAAGTTAAAGGAAGCGTTTCGTCAGGTGGTGGTTAAAAATAAGTCAGTGGAATTAGATGCGGAGTTGGCGTTTAAATTAGATAGTATGGGGTTAGTGCAGTTGGAGGGGAATGAAGCAATTCCGAGGAGTGATTTATATCGGAATTATTTCCGCGATCGCTTGGAGGATTAAATCCTTTGTACTTCACCCTCTTCCCCTAACCCCTTCTCCTATGAAACAAAATGCGAAGCATCCTCTGTCCTCCCCCTTCTCGTAGGGGGGAACGAGGGGGGTGGGAGAAGGGGAACTCAAGCGTTTCATCATCAACGTAGTGGACTGACACAGCTAAAATTGTGCAATAGATTGATGGTTAAACCGGGCGCAAGCCTTGCGCCCCTACAATTCTAATTCACCATTTTAAGTGGGTCATGCCACTATGAAGAAACCATGAAACTATGTAAATTTTTAGGTAAAATATTAAAAGCACTTTTGATTTAGTTACTGCCACCTATGCAAGTCACTCTTAACCTTGATGAAGCTCTGCTCAACGAAGCCTTAAAATTAACAAAACTCACTACCCAAGAAGAGTTACTGAACCTTGCTTTGCAAGAGCTAGTACGATCTCGCCGCAAGAAAAATTTGCTTGATCTGACAGGGCAAATTCAGTTCGTTCCTGATTTTGATCACAAGGCTATGCGCGAAACTCGCTATGCTGCTGATTGATACATCCGTTTGGATCAGCGTCTTCCGCGATCGCAGTGGTCAAGTACGCCAGCAACTTGAAACGTTAATCGCAGATCGTGAAATTTTACTTACCCGCTTTACTCAGCTTGAGCTGCTGCAAGGGAGCCTAAACGAACAAGAGTGGACAATTCTCTCTACTTATCTTGAAGCACAAGATTACGTTGAACTCACTTCTTCTTCTTGGCAAGCGGCTGCACGTATTTACTATGACCTGCGTCGTCAAGGATTAACTGTTCGCAGTCCAATCGATTGCTGTATTGCTCAAGCAGCGCTGGAAAATGATTTGCTTCTGGTTCACAATGATCGGGACTTTGAGATAATTGCCCAAGTCCGAGATCTCCAGAACCTTCGCTTTCAACCTTAAATTCTCTGGCTCTTGCGGAGTGATGGTAGTAACTTCAGATAGTCGATGTAGGGTGCGTTAGGCGCTGATTTAGTGTAAATTGTGAGGATTAAATGAGTTAGCGCCGTAACGCACCAAGTCTGGGAAAGCATCAACGGAAATTGTTAGGATAAAATAATTTAACGCCAGAATGCACCAATTCTGGGAGAAAATAAAGGCGGTGCGTTACGCTACGCTAACGCACCCTACAGGTACAAGATACACACCGTTTCGGGGGATTTGAGGATGAGTACCGCATCCCATCCAGACTACAGCTATCAAGTCGGCGGGAGTCTTAAACAGGATGATCCCACCTATGTAGTGCGTCAAGCGGATCAGGATTTCTATGAAGCGTTAAAAGCAGGCGAATTCTGCTATGTTCTCAATTCCCGCCAAATGGGTAAATCCAGCTTGCGGGTGCAAACCATGCGGCGATTGCAAAACGAGGGAGTTGCTTGTGGTGTGATTGATATTACCGCCATTGGGAGTCATAATATTGCCCCATCGGAGTGGTATCTAGGTTTAATTCGCCGACTGGCGCGGAGTTTGGGAATTAAGGTTAAAGTAATTAAATGGTGGAATGAACGGGAGGGATTGTCTCCAACACAGCGTTTGGGTGAGTTTATCGAGACGGTATTATTAGCCGAGATTTCCCAACCAATTGTTATTTTTATTGATGAAATCG
>JGI12140J13697_1004694_pt1 | contig 10553 bp, 6 predicted proteins | sample ElkSlonscriptome_5_FD_13697 | JGI IMG/M metagenome (IMG submission 13697) | reverse complement strand
GTATTAGGGAGCATTGTAGAGACCGATGAATCGCCAGATACATTTAATCGGTTCATCATAACTGAGTGTTGAAAGTGGAAAAAAGACATGATTTTGAATGAGATTCAGGACTATCTGTCTCAGCAAGGGAGAGCATCCCTGGCTCAAATGCAGATTCATTTTGGTATTCATGCGGATGCTCTACGCGGTATGCTGAACCGACTCATCCGCAAAGGGAGAGTGCAAAAGTTACCGACTCCAAAACGCTGTCACCATTGTGTTGATTGCTCTCAAGAGTCCTTGGAATTCTATGAATGGGTAAGCGATGAGCCTGCGGTTGCAATTAACCAGCAGGAGTGCTGTTCCCATGGCACTGAAGCGTCAGTTCAGTAGTATTGGCACATAGACTTGCGATCGCCAAACCGGGCGCTGACCAAGCGTGTAATATTGATAGCTGGCTGAGTCATAATTTCACCCTGAAAGACCAAGAAATACAGGTAGAGACGTAGTATGCAACATCTCTACGCTACCGTTGCTATACCCCTTGAACAGCGCGATCCTTTTCCCTAGCAGCAACGACTAGGACTAAACAATTTGTCTAGGCTTCGCTAGCAATGGCACAAAATACGATATATCCTAAATCCTCTCGGTGTTGGTGAAAGGCACGACGCATTGCCAAAACTCGCTCCCGAATCGGCGGTTTAGTTAACACATTCCAAAAAATCCGAAGGGTATCAATTACGCCTTCATCTCGCAGTATCTCAATAGGATTTAACAAATTCATCGCTCCCGTTTGATACTGCTGCACGTTGAGTCCGGTTTTTTCGCAGAGGCTACTCCAATTTTCTAAGGATAGGGGTGTGGAATTTACACGAATAACCTGGGATAGGGTTTTGTGAACTTGCTCCTCATGGTTTTTAACCAATACTTCATGGGCGAGGTACTTACCCCCTGGCTTTAGTTTTTGCCGAACACCTTGCAAAATCTTTTCCTTACCAGGGATAGCTTGCATGGTTAGAATTGCTTCTGCTAGAACGTAATCGAATTGTCCAGGAATAGCTTCTAGGTGAAAAATATCGCCTTCAATAATTTCCACCTGTCCTTCTAACCCTGCTGCCCGGATATTCTCCCGCGCCCGTGCTACACTCTCAGGGTTCTTCTCGACACCGACAACCCTGACACCAAAGCATTGAGCCAGTGCGATCGCACTATAGCCAAAACTAGCCGCAAGTTCCAATACCGTCTCTCCCGGTTGAAAATTTGCCCACTCAAAAAGCTGTTCAGTCGCGGTGCGTCCCCCCGGACGTAAAATCTTTTTACCTGCTGCGGCTAAAACTTGGTGACCAGGTGCTTTCTTAAAGTTCAGAGTCGTGTTGATCATCGGCGTGACCTCCTGAATCGGTGTTACTTTTATTGAACCGACGCTCTACTGATTCTGCAAATAACAATGACAATCGGGCTTTTCAATCAAAGATTCAACTAAACTATTCAGGGCGACGGCGGCTAATAATCCACCACCAGTTGTCCCCAGAGTGGTAATATACTCCACACCCGAACCCATTAATCGGCGTTTAGCAGCTGGGGCGTGGCTGAAACCAATCGGCATTCCCACAATTAAGGAGACTTGCAGTTGTCCTTGTTCGATGCATTTCAAGGCAGATATCAATACTGATGGAGCATAGCCGATCGCTAAGATACAACCAGGCGTGAGATGTTGTAATCGTTCCTGCCATTCCCCTTGTTGGCAAAACCTGCGTTCGGCTTCATCAGCGCTGTGGATGTGGGGTTCATCTATTAGAGTCTTGACAGGAATTCCTAAATGTGCAAGGCGAGTCTGATCAAGAGCCGCGACAACTGGAGAAACATCAGCGACAATCTCACAGTGAGTCTTGAGGGCATTTCTGGCTGAAGCGATCGCCCCCTGGCTCAAACGCACAAAATCGACTAAACTGACATCACCACTAGCGAGTACCAATTTGGTGAGTAAATCGCGTTCAATTTCATTCTTTTGGGATAAATCAGGTAACAGTTGCTGCAAGGATTCGCTAAAGTCTTCGGGATGAGCATCACAAGCGGCATCTAAACTGTGCCAAAATGGTGCTAATTCTTCTAATCCAACTGTCGATTCTAGTTCTAATTGTCGCAGTTGCGCCAGTGCTTCAGTTTGAATCTTTCGACAACAGCGATCGCGTCCTAACAATCCTTCCAAAGCCGATGCTGTTTGGCGCAAACGAGCCAATTGTTGCATCACTGAGCGATATTGCTGTTGCAGTTGAGACGTTAATCGGTCAACCTTGAGATCTCCAGAATCAGGTGTCAATAACTGACGAATATGATCTAATTGAAACCCCTGAGATTTTAATGCCACAATCCGCCGCAAATGCTGTACATCTGCATCGGTATAGAGACGATAGTTAGCCGCAGAACGTTTCGCCTCTGGTAATAACCCCAATTTGTGATAATGCCTGACCATTCTCGGAGTTAAACCATTACCAACCGCTGCGGTGAGTTGTTTGATGGTTAAGTATTGATTTGCCATTTTGCTAGTTTAGCACTTGACCTTGACATTGATGTCAAGGTTTAGGATGAGGCAGTCGGGGACTCATCAATCATGACATGAAAACAATCATCGCAGAACATAGGGATACTTGGGCGGCGGTAGCCTGTGCTGTCTTAGTATGCCTGGGTTGGCTTTTTCTCCAACTTGGCTGGTTAGGATTAGCGTTATTAATCCTCCCAGCCGCTTATGTGATTGGAGGTTACGAGAGTGCGAAAGAAGGACTAACGACTCTGTTGGTCGAAAAGGAACTCGATGTTGATTTATTGATGATCATCGCCGCATTAGGGGCGGCATTTTTAGGGGTTTGGCAGCGGGACTATTTCCTAATTGTTGATGGCGCGGTATTAATTCTTATTTTTGCCATCAGTGGTGCATTAGAAGATTACGCCATGAAACGAACCAGCCGTGCGATTAGCAGCTTGATGGGATTGACACCCGATACAGCACGGGTTATCCTCCAAGGTCAAACCTGTCAGATTCCGATTCAAGACTTAAAAATTGATGACAAACTTTTAGTCAAGCCCGGAGAATTAATCCCAACCGATGCCTTGATTATTGAAGGTGCAAGCAGTCTCAATGAAGCCTCTATCACCGGAGAGTCACTCCCCAGAGAAAAAACAGTGGGAGATGAAGTTTTTGCTGGCACAATTAATGGGGCTGGGGCGTTAATCCTGCGAGTGCATCAACCCCCGGAAAGTAGCTTGATTCAACGGGTTATTCGTTTGGTCAAGCAAGCACAAACGGAAGCCCCGCCATCTCAACTATTCATTGAACGCTTAGAACGCGGTTATGCGAAAGTAATTATAGTTTGTGGTATACTGCTGGCGATTCTTCCCCCTTTTGTTTTCAATTGGGATTGGCAAAGAACGATTTATCAGGCTTTAGTTTTTTTAGTCGTTGCGTCTCCCTGTGCTTTAATGGCGGCAATTATGCCGACGCTGCTATCAGGAATGACGAATGGGGCACGACAGGGTATTTTATTTAAAAGTGGCGCTCAATTGGAGGTAATCGGCAAAATACGAGCGATTGCCTTTGACAAAACGGGAACCCTGACGACTGGAGAATTAAAAGTTATCCAAATTATCAGTCTTGACCGAAACGATGAAGATAAGGTTTTGTTAAAAGCGGCGGCTGTGGAAGCCTATTCCGAACACCCTATTGCCAAGGCAATTGTGCAAGCCGCTATGGATAAATCCTGGACGTTAGCATCGGCTACCAATGTATTGTCTCACACAGGTTTTGGTGTCAGCGGTGATGTTGACGGGGAAGCGATAAAAGTTGGTACAGCTAAATTTATTCAATCCGAGATTGCTCACTTCCCCAAAAATCTAGTAGCAGAAAGTGAACGCTTGAAACAAGACGGTAAAACCATCGTTTGGGTGGCGGCGGCGGGTAAACTCTTGGGAATTATCGCGGTTGCCGATACAGTGCGTCCGGCGGCTGCAACTGTGATAAAAGACTTGAAACAACTGGGCATTGAACAGGTTATTATGCTAAGTGGTGATAGCAAAACTACAGCGAGTTACATCGCCCAGCAGCTAGGAATTGATCATGTTTATGCCGAACTTTTGCCAGAAGATAAAGTTAAGGTGATCAAAAGGCTGAAAAAACACGATCAAACCGTAGCCATGGTTGGTGATGGTATCAATGACGCCCCAGCTTTGGCAACCGCGTCTGTGGGAATTGCCATGGGAACTGCTGGAAGTGATGTGGCTTTGGAAACCGCCGATGTTGTATTAATGGCAGATCGTTTAGAAAAGTTAACGGCTGCGATTCGTTTAGGTCGTCGTGTCACTCAGGTTGTTACCCAAAATATTGGGTTTGCGTTGTGTAGTATTGGTGTGTTATTAGTGGCTAATTTTACGATTGGCATTAGCCTTCCCCTCGGCGTTATTGGACATGAAGGTTCTACCATACTGGTGATTCTGAGTGGTTTACGCTTGCTTAGAAATTAGATGACGATGCGCGACAGAGGGGGGGGTTCACCAACATCAGGGAAGGGTGAGGAGTACCATTGTAGAGACGTTGCATGCAACGTCTGGAACATAAATGATCTGTCCTAACAGCTATAGCGGTTGCTATAACGACTGGACTTTGGACATAAATTCTGTATGCTGTGCTAAGAAATGTTAAGGAGTCTCAAATTCTGACTGTTCCCTGTTCCCTGTTGCCTGTTCAATAGTTAAGGTAGAAAGATAGTTTAGTCACGTTCGACCGGATCAGGGTCAGCCATTTGCTTGGCTCTCAGTCAACGAATGTATCCATTGCCGTTCAGTTACCGTAGTTAAGCACGAGAGTCAGTGTGAGAGCCTAGAGTTCAGCCTAGCTGTTCGTTCCCTGCCAGTTAGGGATGATTCTCCTTTTCGATTGTCAGGTGTACATTTACTAATCTGGGAAACATTTCCAACAATGTCTCCAAGCCAATACTACAGCATCACCCACCGACTATGCAGACTATCGAAAAGACAGAAACCAAACTCCTAGAGCTGAAAACCCGCCTGAGTGAGATTACTGATATCGAAGCCGCCGCGTCTTTGTTGTACTGGGATCAGGCAACCTATATGCCGCCCAAAGGCGCAGCCGCTCGCGGACGACAGTTAGCAACGTTGCAACAAATTTCTCATAGTAAATTTACTGATCCAGCCATGGGTGAGCTTCTAGAGAACTTACGCTCCCTAGAAGCCAGTTTGCCCTACGACTCGGATGAAGCCAGTTTGGTGCGAGTCACCCGTCGCAAATATGAACGGGCGGCGCGGGTTCCCGCCACGTTTATGGCAAAATTTTCTCGCCATCGCACTGATACGTATGGGGCGTGGGTTGCGGCGCGACCAGAAAATAATTTTGCTGCTGTTGAACCCTATCTGGAAAAAACCCTGGAGTTGAGCCGGGAATTGGCGAACTTTTTCCCCGGATATGATCATATTGCTGATCCGTTAATTGATTTTGCCGATTATGGGATGCAAGCTGGCTTTTTGCGATCGCTATTTGCCCAGTTGCGAGACGAATTAGTGCCGATTGTGGAAGCGATTACCGCCCAACCGATGACGGATGATCGGTGTTTGCATCAGTATTATCCGGCTCAAGATCAGTTAACCTTCACCCTAAAAATCATTGAGCAGTTGGGGTATGACTTCCAACGGGGGCGACAAGATCAAACCCATCACCCCTTTATGATTAACTTCTCTACAGAGGATGTGCGAATTACTACTCGCGTCTACGACAATGACTTAGGACAGGCGCTGTTTAGTAGTATTCATGAAATGGGTCATGGGTTGTATGAACAAGGGATTAGCCCAACCTTGGAAGAAACGCCCTTAGCGGGTGGGACTTCAGCAGGTATTCATGAAAGTCAATCCCGGTTATGGGAAAATATCGTCGGGCGCAGTCGCGGCTTTTGGCAATTCTTCTATCCCCAACTCCAAGCCGCGTTTCCCCATCAACTTAAGGATGTTCCCTTAGAGACATTCTACCGAGCCATCAACAAAGTCGTGCGATCGCTGATTCGCACGGATGCAGATGAGGTGACGTACAACCTCCATGTGATGATTCGCTTTGATTTGGAACTGGACTTGCTAGAAGGGAAATTAGCCGTCCGGGATTTACCGGAAGCCTGGAGAGAACGCTATCGGTCTGATTTAGGCATTGTCCCCGACACAGATACGAATGGAGTTCTGCAAGACGTTCACTGGTATACCAGTCAAATTGGCGGCATGTTCCAATGCTATACCCTGGGCAACTTGATGAGCAGCCAAATTTTTGAAGCCGCCTTAGCCGCTCATCCGGAAATCTTAGCTAACATTGAACAAGGACAATTCAGTACCTTGCATAATTGGTTAAGAGAAAACATATACCAACACGGTTGCAAGTACACGGCGGCTGAATTAATCAAGGGCGTCACTGGTGCAGATTTGCACATCGCTCCATTCATCCGTTATATCCGGCAAAAGTACGGGCAACTTTACGACTTGTAAGGATTGCCTGATTTCTCCTGTGTTGCTCAACCGCATAAAACACTCGTGCAGCAAGGTTTTAATTAACTGACCTGCTCAATTACCCCTGTTACCCCGCGCCCGAAAAAAAGTGGTGACTCTCCTGTTACCGCTTTGGAGTAGGGCGTTTTTCCGGGGTCATACCTCTCGACTTGTATCCTTTTTGAATTTCTGCTGGGAACGTTGTAATGCTCTATCTTATCCAGAACGTGCTCGATTGTGAAGAACGCAATGATTTACGCCAATTTGCCAGTCAATTAAAACAGTCAGGACCCCGGTATCTACTGCGAAACGATATTCTGTCTGACTTTAGTAAATACTGCGCTGACCAGGAAAAACCGGACTATTTTTATCATTCCTCGAATCTAGGGCGACTGATTTACTATACTCAGGAAATTATTCTCGACGAGGAAAGTCTCTACCTGATTATCCGCCCCAAGATTGCCGAACAAGAAGCGTTTCAAGTTCTAGAAGACTTAACCGTTGAGCCGATCACGATTCAAAAACTGCTCGATGTGCGCGATCGCTTCGTCAACCATTATCGTCCCAATGAAGGGGATGTCCTGGAACTGGATTTTAAGCCATTCTATGATTATAGTCCAATTATTCGGGACTCGAAAAACATTGGCAAGGGGGTTCAGTTCCTGAATCGCTTTCTGTCTAGTAAACTGTTTCAAGATCCGCGCCAATGGCAAGAGTCGCTATTTAATTTCCTCAGTCTCCATGAAGTACAAGGGACTCAACTGCTAATTAACGGACGGATTAAAAGTCAACAGCAGCTTTCTGATCAGGTGAAATTAGCCCTGGGCTTTGTTAGCGATCGCGCCGAGGATGAACCTTATGAAAGTTTTCGTTTCAAGCTGCAAGACATGGGGTTTGAAGCGGGTTGGGGGAATACCGCGAATCGAGTCCGAGAAACCCTAGAAATCCTCGATGAACTGATTGATTCTCCGGATCACCAGGGATTAGAAAAATTTCTGTCCCGCATCCCGATGATTTTTCGGATTGTCTTAGTTTCAATTCATGGCTGGTTTGGACAAGAAGGCGTTTTAGGGCGTCCTGATACCGGAGGTCAAGTGGTTTATGTGCTGGATCAAGCCCGGAGTTTGGAAAAGCAACTGCAAGAAGATATTAAACTAGCTGGGTTAGAGTTACTCAAGGTTAACCCAAAAGTTATTATCTTATCCCGGTTAATTCCTAACAATGATGGTACGCGCTGTAACGAACGTCTAGAAAAAGTTCATGGCACCGATAATGCTTGGATATTGCGCGTTCCCTTGCGAGAATTTAATCCAAACTATACCCAGAACTGGATTTCTCGGTTTGAGATTTGGCCCTATCTGGAAACCTATGCGATTGATGCGGAAAAAGAACTCCGGGCAGAATTTCAAGGGGTTCCTGATTTCATTGTTGGCAACTATTCAGATGGTAACTTGGTGGCATTTCTCCTATCCCGCCGCATGGATGTGACCCAGTGTATTGTCGCTCACGCCTTGGAAAAGTCTAAATACCTATTCAGTAATCTCTACTGGCAGGAATTAGAAGACCAATATCATTTCTCGATCCAATTTACGGCTGACTTGATTGCCATGAATGCGGCAAACTTTATTATCAGCAGTACGTATCAAGAAATTGTCGGTAAGCCGGATAGTGTGGGTCAGTATGAATCTTACCAGAATTTCACGATGCCGGATTTGTATCATGTGGTGAATGGGATTGAGTTATTTTCACCTAAGTTTAATGTGGTGCCGCCGGGAGTGAATGAACAGGTTTACTTCCCCTATACCCGTAGTGATGATCGGGTTCCTCGCGATTGTGAACGGTTAGAGGAGTTACTTTTTACTCTAGATGATCCGACTCAAGTTTATGGCAAGTTAGATGATCCGACAAAGCGTCCTCTCTTCTCTATAGCGCGTCTTGACCGGATTAAAAATCTCACCGGGTTAACTGAATGTTTTGGTAAGAGTAAAGCGTTACAAGAGCAGTGTAACCTGATTTTAGTCGCTGGGAAATTACGCACGGAAGATTCGACGGATAACGAGGAAAAGGATGAAATTGTTAAACTCTATCGCCTCATTGATGAATACAATTTACACGGTAAAATTCGCTGGTTAGGCGTGCGCTTACCCAAGCGGGATTCAGGAGAAATCTATCGCGTGATTGCGGATCACCGAGGGATTTTTGTTCAACCTGCGCTGTTTGAAGCCTTTGGTTTGACGATTTTAGAAGCGATGATTTCTGGTCTACCTACCTTTGGTACGCAGTTTGGTGGTCCGTTGGAGATTATTCAGGATAAGGTGAATGGGTTCTTAATTAACCCCACGAATCTGGAAGAAACTGCCCAGAAGATTTTGGAGTTTCTGTCTAAATGTGAACAAAATCCTGATTATTGGTTGGAGATTTCCAATCGGGGAATGGAACGGGTGTACAGTACCTATACCTGGAAGATCCACACCAGCCGCCTGTTATCCTTGGCGCGGATTTATGGGTTTTGGAATTACACCTCGAAAGAAAAACGGGAGGATTTGTTGCGGTATATTGAGTCATTGTTCTATCTCATTTACAAGCCTCGCGCCCAACAGTTGTTAGAAGAACATATGAAGCGTTGATCGTTTGGTGATAATCGACAGATAAGCGTTAATGTAGGGGCGGGTTTAGGAACAGAATTAACAGCGAAACCGATAATAGTTCGACCCCAACCCGCCCTGTCTCATCCTATCACCTTTATCCCTAATCTACCGGATGTCTTTAGCGTGCGATCGCGGCGTAAAATTAGGTAGGTTGGTTTATCCGGTTGAGGATTAATTTTAGGTGATGAATAGGGCGGGTTTTGTTGTTGGGTTTGAGGTAGTTTTCCGAATTGAATCCCTAAACCCGCCCCTACCGATGTGGAATGTTAATATTGGCAAGGCAATGCGCCGGAAAATCCGGTAGGTTATATTGTCCAATTTCGGTTAATTAATAAATAGAATATCGATAGATAAGCGTTAATGTAGGGGCGGGTTTAGAAAAAAAAATAATAGTGAAACCCATAACATTTCGACCCAAACCCGCCCTGTCTCATCCTATCACCTTTATCCCTAATCTACCGGATGTCTTTAGCGTGCGATCGCGGTGTAAAATTAGGTAGGTTGGTTTATCCGGTTGAGGATTAATTTTAGGTGATGAATAGGGCGGGTTTTGTTGTTGGGTTTGAGGTAGGTTTCTGGATTGAATCCCTAAACCCGCCCCTACCGATGTGGAATGTTAATATTGGCAAGGCGAAGCGGCGTAAAATTAGGTAGGTTGGTTTATCGGGTTGAGGATTAATTTTAGGTGATGAATAGGGCGGGTTTTGTTGTTGGGTTGAAGGTAGGTTTCTGGATTGAATCCCTAAACCCGCCCCTACCGATGTGGAATGTTAATATTGGCAAGGCGAAGCGGCGTAAAATTAGGTAGGTTGGTTTATCGGGTTGAGGATTAATTTTAGGTGATGAATAGGGCGGGTTTTGTTGTTGGGTTGAAGGTAGGTTTCCGAATTGAATCCCTAAACCCGCCCCTACCGATGTGGAATGTTAATATTGGCAAGGCGAAGCGGCGTAAAATTAGGTAGGTTGGTTTATCGGGTTGAGGATTAATTTTAGGTAGGGGATAGGGCGGGTTTTGTTGTTTGGTTTGAGGTAGTTTTCCGAATTGAATCCCTAAACCCGCCCCTACCGATGTGGAATGTTAATATTGGCAAGGCGGCAGCGCGATCGCACTCTAATGTAATCCGAATGGTACTAAATCAAGGCTTGTGGACATTGCCCACTCTACAGTATAGCTACAGTCTAGCAGTTACCTTGGTCGGTTAGGAGATTCTTTACTGTTCCCCGTTCCCCGTTCCCCGTTCCCTGTTCCCCAAGATAACGAATCAAACTCATCTATCTATCAGGAAAAAATCATCTTTATTTAATGATCATCGGATTAAGTGAAAGTAAACCCAGTTTACCCGATGCATCCCTTTTGAATAGAAATAGCCAAACCTAAACTCTAAAATGGGATGT
>JGI12140J13697_1142820_pt1 | contig 10564 bp, 3 predicted proteins | sample ElkSlonscriptome_5_FD_13697 | JGI IMG/M metagenome (IMG submission 13697) | reverse complement strand
GGTTTGACCCCAATGTAACTAAACCCGCCCCGATCGCGTGATCAACCCCGACAACCGGGCGGGTTTAGTTAAGTTATCGGTTTGTTGCTATAAGTTATCTGTCAAACCCGCCCCTACAGATCGTGCTGTATGAAACCCACCCCGAATCTATTAGCGATCGCGTTCTAAATCAAGGAATCAATCCTCGCCCTGCTTGCTGTTGCTGAATCCGATCCAAGCTTCCCGTGGGAATCGACTCAATAAGCTGGCGCGTGTACTCGGTTTTTGGTTCCCGATAGATACTCTGTGCCGCATCAATTTCCTCGATTTTGCCCTTATTCATCACCATTATCCGATCGCTCATAAATTTGACCACACTCAAGTCATGGGAGATAAAGATATAAGTCAGATTCAACTCATCCTTTAACTTACTCTGTAACTCCTTGAGCAGATTCAGCACCTGCGCCTGTACCGACACATCCAAGGCAGAAACCGATTCATCGCAGATAATAAACTTAGGCTTAAGTGCTAGCGCCCTAGCAATACAAACCCGTTGGCGTTGTCCCCCTGAAAATTCGTGAGGATAGCGGTTCATCCAGTCGGGCTTTAACCCCACCCGCTCAAACAAATCAGCGGCGCGATCGCGACGGGCTTTGGCATTATCTCCCCATTTATGAATCACCAATGGTTCCATCACCGCATCCCCAATCTTCATCCGAGGATCGAGAGAACTAAAGGGATTTTGGAAAATAATTTGCATCTTTTGCCGCATTTGCCGCAAGCGCTTGCCTTTAATATGGGTAATATCTTCATTGTCAAATGTTACCTTACCCTCCATCGGTTCAATTAAGCGCAATAATGTCCGGGCAAGGGTAGATTTACCGCAGCCCGATTCCCCCACGAGTCCCAAGGTTTCGCCTTTGTACACCTCAAAGGACACATTATTGACCGCCATAATATAGCGTTTGGTTTTGCCAAATACGTTGGACACCGGAAACCCCACCCGCAGATTTTCAACGGCAAGTAAGGGAGAGGCTGAGGCGTCAGCAATGGCAAGATTATCTCGCTGAACCTTTGCCCCATTTTCCTGCTCAAACGTCGGGGATTTTTCGCGAATTTCTACTTTACCCTCCTCTGTCTTTACTTCCTCCATGAAGTCAGCCACAGTGGGTAAGTATTTTAGATGTTTTTCTAACGTCGGACGACAGGCTAATAATCCTTTCGTGTAAGGATGTTTAGGATTAGCAAAAATTTGCCAGACATCGCCACTTTCGACAATTTTTCCCCGGTACATCACCGCCACGCTATCGGCAATTTCAGCAATTACGCCTAAGTCGTGGGTGATAAAAATCATTGACATTCCCCGCTGATCCCGCAACTCCCGCAGCAAGTCTAGAATTGCCGCCTGTACGGTAACATCAAGGGCGGTACTGGGTTCATCCGCAATCAGAATCTCCGGATCACAGGCAATTGCCATAGCAATCATCACCCGTTGCAATTGACCCCCGGATAGTTCGTGGGGATAGCGTTTGAGCATTTCCTGTTTGCGCTGATTCAGGTACTGGCTAATGACTCGATCAGTGGAAGCGCTAAAGCGCTCACTACGAACAGCGCGATCGGGATTTTCCTGTTCATACTCCAGCTTAAGTTCCTCATCACTAGGAATCAGCCGCACTTCTTGCAGCCGTGCGATCGCCTGACGCCGTGCTTCGCCTTGGGAGATGTCCGGATGCTGTAAAATAGCCTCAATAAGCTGAAACCCGATTGTGTAGACGGGGTTGAGGGAACTCATCGGTTCCTGGAAGATCATCGAAATTTGACCCCCCCGAAATCGGCGTTTCTGTTCCTGATTCAGCGTCAGCAAGTCTTTGGGTTGAGCGCCATCGGCTTTAAAATAAATCTCCCCCTGAGTAATCTTACCCGGTGTTGACACTAACCCCATCACCGCCAGTGAGGTGACTGACTTCCCCGAACCCGACTCGCCGACAATACCCAGGGTTTGCCCCTGTTTCACTTGAAAACTAATCCCATCAACAGCCAGGACTTCCTTTTCATCGGTTTTGAATTTGACTTGTAGGTTGCGAACGTCGAGAACGGTATCAGCCATGACACGCTAAAACGAGAATTAATGGAAATTGTAACAAGCCAATGCCCTATCGTACCGCATCCCCATTGATTCGCGATCGTACTATAGGAGCTAAATAGTCTATTGTTACTGAATTGACACAACTGATGAAAACTCTAGTCAAATGGACAGTCACCGACTATCATCGCCTGATTGAGACGGGTATTCTCAACCACCGTCGGGTCGAACTTTTGCAAGGAGAAGTCGTAGAAATGCCACCAGAAGGACCAATCCATAGCTATGTAACCGAAGGGGGTGTCCACTATCTACGTTCGCTCCTGCAGGAATTAGCCCTGGTGCGAGAAGCTCATCCGATTACCTTCGCTAATTCTGAACCCCAACCCGATGTCGCCATTGTCCAACCGCCTCGACAACGATATCTCCAGCATCATCCCTATCCTCAGGATATTTTTTGGCTGATTGAAATTTCTCAGTCTACTTTGGACTATGATCTCAATGATAAGCGGAAAACCTATGCATTGGCAGGTATTCCCGATTACTGGGTGGTTAATCTCAAAGCCAATCAGATCCACGTCTTTCGACAGCCTCATGATGCCGATTACTTAAAATCATTGGTGATCAATCAAGGCATAATTTCTCCACAAGCCTTTCCCACAATTGAGGTATCAATCAACCGATTTTTTGCTGATTTATAATATTTTTTACCGATATCTAATAGTTTAATGATGGAAAAAATCAATAAATGTAGGGGCGGGTTTAGCCACTCAAACAACTTGTCACCAATCAATGAACAACAAAACCCGCCCTCCCCACTTTTCAGTGTAATCAGTGCAACCAACCTCTCACCGCCCTACCCCCATCTCTCCAATAAATCCGTGAAATCAGTGTTTTGACAAATAACATCATCGCATCCGATGCTGACAGCGTTTGAGATAATGTTGCGCTACCTTATCCCCTGGATTAAGCTGCAAACATTGGCTAAACGCTTGAGCCGCATCTGAGAGGCGATCGCGATAATATAACATTAGCCCTTGCTCAAATTCCGTTTTCGTTGCCAGCTTTGCTTTTCGTATCTGGGGCGGATCAGCATCAAAGACTTCATAAACGGTTACTTTTTTCGCTTTCCCTTTCACATTCACCTTATCCACAAGGCGCATCCCATAGTCACCGGGATTCGACAACCTCAAGAATGTATGGTGCGAGATTAATAGCCGTACTTGATAGATTTTAGTTAATTCTTCCAGGCGGGCGGCTAAATTCACCGCATCACTAATCACCGTGCTATCCATACGGGAAAATCCGCCCACGGTTCCCAGCATTAATTCTCCGGTATTGATTCCTATACCAATCTCAATGGGTGCATAGTTATAATTCGCCCGATGTTGATTATATAAAGCCAGCCGCTCAAACATAGTAATTCCCGCCTGCACTGCTTCATCCGCATTGCCACTAAACAGCGCCATAATTTCATCGCCAATATATTTATCGACAAAGCCATTATGTTCCCGAATAGCCGGTTCCATGCGACTTAAGAAGGCATTGATAAAGTTAAAATTTTCACTAGGATTCATCTGTTCTGACAGTGCTGTAAAGTTGCGAATATCGGCAAACAGAACAGACATTTCCTGTTGAACATGATCCCCCAGTTGCACATCCACAATACTTTTTTTCTGTAAAAATTGCAGAAATTGACTAGGAACAAACCGTTCGTAGGCTCGATTGAGTTGAAACAGTTCACGAGTAAAAGCTTCCCGTTCCGCTTCGGCTTTTTTGCGATCGCGGATATCTTGAAAGGCAACCATCCCATAAGCCACCTTACCCTGTTCCTCATAGATAGGAGTTCCCCACACCTCAATCGGGATAATCTGATCCCCTCGGTGAATTTCCACATCATCAATGGTAGACGTTTTGCCCTGCAACGCCAGAAAAATAGGCATTTGGTTGGTGGGATAGAGTTGATCCGTTCCTGTGCGATAGGCTTGATAAACCTCAGCTAATTCTTCAACGGTAACAGCGTCCACAATGCCTTGACCTAAAATCTGTTTAGCCGTTTCATTAGCATAGTAGGGTTTGCCCTTAGCATCGAGGATAAAAATCCCCACAGGTACAGCATCTAAAAATTGCATCAATCTCCGCTCACTTTCCCGCACCGCTGCGTAAAGTTGGGCATTTTCTTTAGCAATTGTGGATAAACGCAGATGAGTTTTAATCCTGACCAAAAGTTTGTGTTTGGCAATCGGTTTCGTCAAATAATCATTCACGCCCACACTAAAACCTGCCACTAAGTCATTCACTTGCTCATTCGCCGTCAACAGTAACACGGGCAGTTCAGTAGGGGGATAGAATTCACGCAGTTTTTTACAAACATCATACCCAGTCATGCGGGGCATGATCGCATCAAGTAACACCAAGTCAGGCTGAAAACCATTGTTAATGATATCTAACGCTTCCCTACCATTGGCGGCTTGGGCAAGTTGATAATTTTCTAAGGATAAATAGTTGACGAGTATCTGGCGATTCACTGTATCATCATCGACGATTAAAATCTTGAACGGGTTGATTAAGGGTTCGTCATCCTGGAGATTATGGTGTTGTTTTAGGGTTAAGCTAGGTTGATCAAGGGTCAGTAATAGGGGACAAGACGTACCGACACTAGGAGGTTGACTCACAAAGGAATTGGCACTGTAAACTGTCTTAGGTATTGCCACGATTGACTCAATCGGATCGGGCTTAAAGTCTGGAATTTGTCCGTCAAAAATTGGCAACGTAAACGTAAACTGAGAGCCGACGCCTAAGGTTGATTGCACCTCAATGGTTCCCCCATGCAACTCCACTAGCTTTTTCGTCAGGGCTAACCCTAACCCTGTACCGCCATATTGATGCCCTAGAAAACCCTGCCCTTGTTCAAAGGATTCAAAAATACGGTTTACTTGAGACTTGGGGATGCCAATTCCTGTGTCAGAGACAGTAATGGCTAGCATTTGGAATGTTGACCCTTCACTGGCTTCTAGGACATGGTTTGTCGGGGCGGGTTTAGGAATTTTGTTTTCGCTATTGATAGTAACGTTTGTACAAAACCCGTCCTGACTGGATGTTGACTCTTCACTTTGTTCGAGGACAAGGTTTTGATCCTCCACTTCGCTTATAGGGAACCGGTTTGGTAGAGGCGGGTTGATAAAATTTGCGCCATCGGTTGACGATACCGTTGATTCCAAAACCACGCTGACTACTCCTTCGCTGCGCTCAAGGACATGGTTTTGAGTTAACTCCTTCAACTCTCCCTTGTCCCACTGCACTGCTGCACCTCTGCCCTCTAACTTCTGCCTTGAACTTACCAATTGAGCCGAAATTTTGACCGTTCCTTTATCAGTAAACTTAATCCCATTATCCACTAGGTTTTGCAAAATCTGCTGCACCCGATTTTCATCCGCATAAGCGATAGGTAAGTCCGGAGAAATGGCATTAATCAGTTGTAATTCTTTATCCCCAATCAGCGGATAACTGAGTCGGAGAACTACCTCCGTTATTTCTCGTACTCCCACGGGCTGTGGCTGGAGTTGAATGTCTTGGTGTCTAAGTTTGGCAAAATCGAGAATGTCATTGACTAAGTTAGATAAACGTCGTCCCGTGGCAACAATTGTGCCTAAATTGATCCGGGTTTGTAAGGGTAACTTTCCGGTAGCATCATCGATTAAGGATTCAGCAATGCCGACAATGCCATGGAGAGGAGTACGAAGTTGGTGGGATGTATTAGCTATAAATTCATCTTTGAGCTTATCTAGGCGCTGCCAAGCGGCATTTTGATGGTCTTTGAATTCCAGTTCTTGGCTAAAACGCATCCGTTCGGCTTCGGCTTTTTTGCGCTCTGTGATGTCGTTGATAACGGCAATGGCATAAATAATTTGACCTTGTTCATCTAAGATAGGTTTGCTCCACATCTCAATCGGAATAATCTGGTCATCTTGGTGAATTTCAATATTATGCACAATAGATCGTTGTCCCTGTAAGGCTCGAACAATCGGTAACTCTTCGGTCGGATAAAATTGATCGGTTCCGGCGATATACCAATGATGAACGGCACAAAAATTATCCGCGATCGCGTCGGGGGTGAACGCTTCTCCGATAAACCCTTGTGCCTTATCGTTGGTATAATTAAATTGCCCCTGAGCATCAACCACCACGATACCAACGGGTACGGTTTCTAAAATTTGAGCTAACTGTTTCTCACTTTTTGCCAATGCCTCATTTAAACGGTTCATCTGATGATTCTGGTCTTTGAGAGTGGCAAAGGATTGGTTTAATTGATCCGCCATTTGATTAAAGGCGGCGCTGAGACTACCCAGTTCAGCATTGCGATGAACCTCAATTTTTTGGTTCCATTCGCCATTAGCAATGGCGTTAGCGGCTTGATTTAAGCGCTGGATGGGTTGAATGATCCAGTGGGCGGTACTAATACCAATTCCCGTGGCGATGATTAGGGCAACCAGACAGAGTAGGATAGTTGATTTGGTATTATTATGAATGTGATCTAAGAAGTCAGCTTCAGGGAGAACTACGACAATTAACCAGTCTAATCCGTGGCTATCTTGTAAGGGCATGACTTGTAAAAATTGGCGCTGCCCTTGATGCTTAAAGTCTAGGTGCTGGGACTCTTGAATCGCCTTTAACTCGCTAAACTGTTGGGTTAAATAGTTGGCGCTGGCTTGAATTAAGGGGTCACGACTTTGGCTGGCTTTTAATCGGGTGATTTGATTTGGGTTATGTTGAAAAGGCGGTTCCGGGGCGGATGTGGCGACTAAGAATCCAGAACGTTCCATAATAAACAGGCGTCCCGATTTACCGATTTTTAACGTTTGCAGGAAATCGTTAATCGTGGAAAGACGCAGGGTTGTGTTTAAGACACCCTGAACCTGCTGATTGCTGTCGTAAACGGGTTGAACGGCGCTGATTAGCAACGTGCGATCGCCTTCGCCAAAAAAGGGGAAAATGTCACTCCAAGTGGGTTTATCGGCTTGCAAGGCGGCTTTATACCAGGGTCGCCGTCGGGGGTCGTAGTTTGTGGTACTCTCGATCAGGGTCTTGCGATCGCCTTCACTGTGGGTGCTATAAGTATAGAAGTCAAAATCTGTCCCAGGATTCGCTTGGATAATCACCAATTGATCCCGATTTCGCCGTCCCGCCGCAATCAGTCCTCGCTGTTCATTCGCCACACCAACATAACTCACAGAATCAAATCGTTGCACTTGTCGCCACAAATGCTGTTCCCAGGGTTGCAAGGTGTCTATGGTCAAGCTTCCCAGATAAATCGCATCTTGATTACTCTGATTAATTTGATGAGGAATGGCTAAATATCGCTCCAACCTATCCTCAATATGAACCGTAATTTCATCTTGTAATTGAGTCGCTACCTCATTCACCGCCTGCTTTCCGTGGCGAAAGGATAACCAGCCAATCACTCCGACTATGGCAAAAATTTGCACCAGAAAGGGGACGACGAATACCGTTCGTAGAGGCACATTGGTTAACCCTTTGGCAATCAGGTGCTTAAGAGATCGCATTGACATGAGAGTCGCTTAAAGATGGCTAAAGTCAAGGACGTAAACCCTACAGCTTTAAAGCAGAATCTAGTCCTTTTTTATGCAGTTCAACCCAAATTAGCGATGCACCCAATAGATTCAATCCATCAACGATTGAAATAGTTTGAGGGTAAAACTCAAAAAAGATGTTTTTATTGAATGAGTATGGTTTTGCCAAACGTCTGAACAGCACTCACTCACTCAACCTTCACGGCGAACGTTTCCCACCTGTCGCATTCACCGGAAAGCTTGACAGCTAAACAGTTTCGACTTTTGTAAAGAGACTAATCACCTCTGTACATTGCCGATAGGGGTACTAGACAGAACCGAAGATTTCAGTCCCGTAGCCTCTCTCGCCTACAGCCATCACTGTGTTATACTAGCGTATTACTTGTATTACGGCATTCTCATAATATTCCAATGCGCTGACAACAGCAACGTCCTAACGGTAGAGAAAATCCAATGTTGTCAGCTAGACCTGATTGGAACGTCAGTAGGGGCGGGTTTAGGAACTCAATTGACGGGCAAATCAATAAATGTCAGACAAAACCCGCCCTTCCTTTTTGCAGAGTAACCTAGCATATCCTATATCCTGCTGGATTTCGCCGTCGCTGGGATTTAACCTGCAACTGACAACAGCCAATTCTATGTAGGGGCGGGTTTAGGAACTCAATTGACGGGCAAATCAATAAATGTCAGACAAAACCCGCCCTTCCCCCGTATTGAACCTAACCGATAACCTCAATCCCAAATCCACTCACGGTTAAAAAAAGGGCGGGTTTTGTTGTCTTGTTTAAGGTGAGTCTACTCATTTAATCCCTAAACCCGCCCCTACATGATATGATCAATCTTTCCAAATTTTTAATTTTTTCCACCTACTTAGGGGACTGTTTTCTCTCAATCAAACACACCGATAGCTATTGCTGTTGACAACGGTTGAGATAGATGTTCGCCACTTGGTCTTGAGGATTGACCCGGAGAACCTCAGCAAAACGTTTTTTCGCCTCAGCAAACGCCTTCAGGTTATAAAAATACCAGGCTTCGGTAAAGGTTTGTAACGTGGCTAATTTAGCGGCTCTAATCTGAGATAAATCTGCATCAAACACTTCATAAACAGTTACCAATTCCGATTTTCCCTTCACCTTCACCTTATCAATCAGGCGAATCGCATAATTAGTCGGATCAGATAAACGGGAAAACGTATGATGAGAAATTAATAAGGGGACTTGATAATATTTGGTTAACTCTTCAATGCGAGAGGCTAAATTCACCGCATCACTAATCACCGTGCTATCCATGCGCGAGACTCCACCAATGGTTCCTAGCATCAACCCTCCCGTATTAATCCCAATCCCAATCCGGATAGGAGGATAGCCGGAATTCTGTCGATGTTGATTATAGATCCTCAGTTGGTGTAGCATAGCAATTCCCGCCTTAACTGCATCATCAGCCTGACCACTAAACAGTGCCATAATTGCATCACCGATATATTTATCAATAAAGCCATTATGGTTAGTAATCGATGGCTCCATGCGCGACAAATAAGCATTAATAAACTTAAAATTATCCTCCGGCGTCAGCGTTTCCGATAATGTCGTGAAAGTGCGAATATCCGAAAATAGGATCGACATTTTCTGTTGGACATTATCACCCAACTGGACATCGACAATACTTTCCTTATCCAAAAATTGGAGAAACTGACGCGGAACAAACCGTTCATACGCCTGATTCAGTTCTGCCAAACTGGTATAGAAACGGGCATTTTCAATAGATGTGGCGGCTTGCGCGGATAGGAGACGCAACAGTTCCAATCGGCTAGCTGTAAATGCTCCCGTCGTCAAATTATTTTCTAAATAGACAATTCCGCTGAGTTTTCCTTGATTAATCAACGGCGCACAGAGAATTGACTTCGGCTGTTTTTGCTGAATATAGGCGTCTTGAGTAAATTGTCCCTCATTTAGGGCATCATTTAAGACAACAATTTCCTGAGTTCGAGCTACATAATTAATAATGGTTACAGATAAAAATTGACTTTCTTCAATGTCAGTAGATTGTAAAATCTGAATTTGATCACATTCGGCACAGGCTTGGGCAAGGGTATTCACCTGTCCCTCGGCTTCAATCCTTAATTTTCCTTTGCTTTCTAAAATAAGAAACCCTTTTTGCGCTCCAGCATTTTCAATTAAAATTTTCATCAACGCTGCTAGTAATTTATCCAAGACAATTTCACCGGAAATCACTTGCGCGGCTTTTATGACTGTGTTTAAGTCAAGAAAATCTGAAGATTTATTTCGACTTTGCGTCGTTGTTGTCACTATCGAACTTTTTTGGGGAACTCCGGCTGAATCATTGCCATTGACTCGGGCAAACAGCCATTGGGGATAAGCTTCTTCCAACTGTTTAACTTTCGCCATTGCCCCCCACAGCGTATAAACATAGTGAGCTTTTTGTAAATAGTTTTGGGCAATTTCCTCCCGACTTAACCGTTGATAAAACTGACTGGCTCGTTCATACGCCAAAGCTTCATCATGAAAATAGCCCTGTTTTTTTGCCCCCTGAATCGCCCGATCATAATACTCCATCGCTCGAATAGTTTTACCGCCAACTCCCGCCCGTTCAGCCTCTACTAAGTCATATTTATGCTGAAAGTTACAAGGCGCATGTTCTGCCCAGTTTCGCATCGTTTTTTGCTGTCTTGCCACTTTGATCAGATATCGTCGGCGTTTGCTGGGACTTGCTGAATGACATACCGCTAACAGAACCAAAGACGAGTAGAAATTGGCTAAAACACTATTTAATAAGCCTTTAACGCTCCCCTTATACTTTTCAGCCAGAAAAACCTGAGTTTCCGCTTCTTCATACTTGTCAAATAAGTAATAAATGAATAATTTCGCCCAATAAACAGATAAAATTGAAAGCTGAT
>JGI12140J13697_1139501_pt1 | contig 10566 bp, 8 predicted proteins | sample ElkSlonscriptome_5_FD_13697 | JGI IMG/M metagenome (IMG submission 13697) | reverse complement strand
ATTGCACCCCATTTAATATATAGGTTTAGTCCAGTAAACGGGACTTAAACAAGAATACCACTAAATATTGGACTCAAAGCTATACAGGAAAACGTCTTTACTTATATTGAGTACCTTTCCAGTCCTGGCTTGGATTACAGGCGATTTTTGCCGCATAATTTGTTGAAGTCCCATTAGTTCCATTGTTGCCGAACCTCCTGAATCGCACGAGCTGTTGCGGCTAACGCTTCTTTACCACCGAGAGTGATGATAACAGGATTTAATGCTGAGATACCGAATAGTAAGTCTTTACGAGTAAGGTAAGCTAAGACGTTAAGGCTCTTTTTCCAGAATGAAAAGTCAAAATAAAAAGGTTTAAGGATTGGTAGTAATCTACTGAAAGCCTCAGCGTGGTAATACTCAGATTGTATAGCCCGTGACGCTTCTAGCGCTTCAGGTAGAATCTCAGGTAAATAGGGTGCAATACTCAAGAGAGCTTGGGCGCGGTGCCACTCATCTGGTATAGCCCGTGCGGCCTCTAGCGCTTGAGATAGTAAAGTCTCAGGTAAATGGGGTGCAATAGAACCTAGTGCTAATGCGCGGTAATACTCATCTGGTATAGCCCGTGCCGCTTCTAGCGCTTGAGATAGTAAAGTCTCAGGTAAATGGGGTGCAATAGAACCCAGTGCTTGGGTGCGATCCCACTCATCTGGTATAGTCCGTGCCGCTTCTAGCGCTTCAGGTAGAATCTCAGGTAAATGGGCTGCAATAGAACCTAGTGCTAATGCGCGGTAATACTCACCTGGTATAGCCCGTGCCGCTTCTAGCGCTTCAGGTAGAATCTCAGGTAAATGGGCTGCAATAGAACCCAGTGCATAGGCACGGGAATACTCACCTGGTATAGCCCGTGCCGCTTCTAGGGCTTCAGGTAGAATCTCAGGTAAATGGGGTGCAATACTCAAGAGAGCTTTGGCGTAGTGCCACTCATCTGGTATAGCCCGTGCCGCTTCTAGCGCTTCAGGTAGAATCTCAGGTAAATGGGCTGCAATAGAACCCAGTGCATAGGCGCGGTCAAACTCATCTGGTATAGTCCGTGTGGCTTCTAGTGCTTCAGGTAAAATCTCAGGTAAATGGGGGGCAATACTCAAGAGAGCTTTGGCGTAGTGCCACTCATCTGGTATAGCCCGTGCCGCTTCTAGTGCTTGAGATAGTAAAGTCTCAGGTAAATGGGGTGCAATAGAACCCAGTGCTTGGGCGCGGTAATACTCAGATTGTATAGCCCGTGACGCTTCTAGCGCTTGAGATAGTAAAGTCTCAGGTAAATGGGGTGCAATTTTAACCAAAGCTAATGCGCGATGGAACTCAGATTGTATAGCCCGTGCCGCTTCTAGCGCTTCAGGTAGAATCTCAGGTAAATGGGGTGCAATAGAACCCAGTGCTTGGGCGCGATGCCACTCATCTGGTATAGCCTGTGCCGCTTCTAGCGCTTCAGGTAGAATCTCAGGTAAATGGGGTGCAATAGAACCCAGTGCTAATGCGCGGTGCCACTCATCTGGTATACCCCGTGCGGCTTCTAGCGCTTGAGATAGTAAAGTCTCAGGTAAATGGGGTGCAATAGAACTCAGAGCATCTGCCCGATATTTTTGATTTTGTACCTGTTGAGTATAAGCTAAACCCTGTTCTGGAGTCCATATCTGCTTCTCCACCAGCGCCGCCATTAATTTAGGTGGGATATTATCTGCCAAAGAATTAAGAGAAGCAATAATCAAGGCATAACGACACTGTAACCCAATAGATTCTGATGGTTTCTTCTCATACATTTCTTCTGCTAATCGCCAAGCTCGTACCACATCGGTGACAAACTTTCCCAGTTTTCCTATGCGATCGCAAGCTTCATACCAAGCATTACGCCCTTCAGGTGTTGAGGCTTGTAAAAGTTGATGTAGTTCTTGAGATTGACCTGCTTTCTCTAAATGCCAACTCAAATAGTTATGGATATAACCGTCATTCGATAACGTGTACCATTGTCCATTTTTAGTCTTGGCACGGTAACGCTCCAGAAACGCCGCATGAGCCTCTTTTAACGTTAATCCCAGTCCTGGTAATTCCTCCGATTGAGTCGGATTAACACTATCGGTTAACAACTCTTTAGCCCGATCATGCATTAAATCATGGATGCGATAAGTCGGTTTCTCTCCCGGCTGCACCGCTCCAGATAACAACAGTGCTTTAGAACGCAGCGTTCGCAGAATCGCCCCAGCTTGTCGCGGTTTCACCTGCCAGAGAACGGCGGCTGTCTGTTGTCCAATGGCAGCATCTTCGGGTAAAACGCCTAACCAAGCAAACTGCTGTAATTGTTCCGGAGATAAATGCCGTAAACTCAAGTTAAATGATGCTTTTAAGCTCAAACGCTTACGAGTCTCTTCACAACTAGCACTCTCAGCTCCACTATAATCTAACGTTTCCAGTCGTGCAACTTCAGCCTGGAAGTCCTCTAATAATTCGCACCAATCCACACCCTCAGCGATTTGAGTTGCTGCCAGTTCTAAAGCCAATGGCAGATACCCTAACGCCTCTGCCAAGTCTAGAGCTTGTCTCTGCTCTTCCTCTGACATCGATGTTCCCGATCTACATTTGTTCAATAACTCCAGAGCCTCTGCTTTCTTCATCACACGAAGGTCATATCGAGTTGCTCCAGGCACAGGAGCCTCACGGGTGGTGACTAAAACCCGACAATTTGAGCCACCGACTTGGAAGGGTTCGACATCTTCCGATTTCCAAGCATCATCGACGACTAATAACATACATTTGTCATAAAGTAGGGTTCTGAGATGCGTCGAAGCGGCTTGGGGAGTGGTTGGTTTGTAGTCAAAGTCTCCTAATGCATGAATCCAAGTCGCCAAAAATGAGAGGATATCCGGTTGTTGACCCAGTGTTACCCAGAGAATCCCATCGGAAAAGCGTTGATGAATATCGGGGTCATGAGCCAGTGCTGTAGCTAACACGGATTTACCAATACCACCCAGTCCATAGATAGCACTCACAACTAACGTCCCCGGTGTGGTTTCTCCCGTTTCTAGGAGTAATTTTTTCACTTCCCGACGCGGTTGGGAACGCTCGACAAAGTTGGGGGGTAATGGGGGAGCTTGGAAGGGTTTTCCTACCCATTTTTGTTTAGTGTCAAAGTAGACATCCCCAGAATTCTGAAAGTTGTTCTGATTACCATGAACCTCACCAGCCGCATTGCCAGTCGTGTTTTGATTACCAGAAATTCCGATGTGACCTTGATTGTCAACGCTGCCAACATCGTCACTAAAAATGGATTGTTTGTTCTGGTTTTCCTGATTATTCATTAACCTTCGAGCTCTCCATCATTTCGGGTTTTTCGCCGACTCATTTGCTTCAGCTTCAATCCAACCTCTGACCATCTCAATCGGAATACCAATTGGGGCAAACAACACCTTTAAGGCTTCAATGCCCCCTTCCTTTAACGCATTTTGTAACCGGGTTCTGAATGTGGGATTTTTCTTGATTTCTTGTTGCAGCCTTATGGCTAAAGCACTTTGTTTTTCAGTATCAGTGGCATTCGGATAGGTTTGTTCAAGCTGCTTAAGCAAACTCTGAATCTCTGCGGCAGCTTGGGCGAGTGTTTGCTTTTTCTCTGGTGCGTGGTTGTGAATGTGCTGAAGGTTTTTATAATCCCCTTTCACCTCACCCGCAGCACTGCTAATGGTGTTTTTACTACCAGAGCTTACGATATGACCTTGATTTTCAACACTGCCAACATCGCCATGAAAGGCGTAGCTTTTGTTAGAGTCTGCCATAAGTTTTGAAACCTCACCGGGCTGTTGTAAAACTCGATTATAGTAAATCGATATTGGCTGGGAATGGTGGGATTGTTCTTTGTAGAAAGCACCATTTTTTTGAAACTATTGACGCAGCCTGCCTGCTGTGGTAATGCATCAGTGACGCCTCTGTTCTTTAGCGATACCCTGAAAACTCCCAGACTATCAGGGTTTACGGGCGATTGCGGAACAGAGACGCCTCTGTTCTTCAGTGACGCCGCTGTCGCAGAAGGATCGCGATCGCGCCCAGCAGAAGGCTTAAACTCAAACGTTTGAGTTTAAGCCTTCTGATCACAAATTCCGTTGGCTGGACTGGACGATCGCGGTTAGTCGCTTCCGCTGCCCGTCAATCAAGAGACGAACCCAGTTCCGTTTGTCTTTTGATTGACATCTCCACTCTCCTCAATCGATTCGAGGTGATGCAGGAAGTCAAGTAACTCTTCATCGGAAAGTAGCTGGCGGCTCGATTTCCCATACGTCTGAGTCAAGTAATCTCGCCCTTGCTGTTTCGTCCACCCTAGCCGCTTCATTTCAGCGTTAATTCGTTGGCAGATTGGCGAGTCGAGTTTTTGTACGGGTGCTTCTGGGGGTGCTTCATTTGGGTCAGTCGCGATCGCGTTTTGGGATGTCTCGGTTAAGGAGTCACCATTTTTTTGTAATGTCACTGGTGACAGTTCATTTCCGGTGACAGTTGTATCCCCTGTGGTTACTACTGTTTCAGCTTCTGTCACTCTGTCACCGGGGGGGTCGGTTTCGGTTTTTTGTCCCCCATTATCAGGGGGTATGGGGGGTGGATTTAAAGTAGCCACAAACTTAATTTGACGACCCTTTTTGACTACCATGCCTTTCCCCATCTGTTCTAATTTGGTGAACAAGTCAGTCGTGTAGGCACTAACCGATCGCCCCGCATCTTTGGCGCGGTATTGAATGGCTTTTATTTCGCGGTAAGCATCACGGGTGCTGATGCCCTCTGGATGGCGCGTAATAGCCTTATCCCAGATTTGCATTAGGATAGCGCTGATGTCATCTGTATCAGCAGCCGTAGTCTGGATGATATGAAATGTACTGCGATAATACTGAGCGAACAATACAGCTCTTTCCAATGTATCCTTTTGTAGTTCCCAAAACGGGCGGTTGGGTTCGTGGTAGCACTCGATTAGGTGTAGAGCTAGGGCAATCCTTAATAATTGTCCCTGTAACTTAAACATCCAGGCACGGATCGCAGGCATTGAAGTGTTAATGGCTTGTTCACCGATTGCCTCATAAAGCAAGTCATAGTAGGAATCAGCCGTCTTGGAGAGCTTAATTTTGCCCTCTGGGATATTATCTAGCCATTGATACAGTGGGGGTAGTTTTTCACTCAGGTAGCAAAAACCCTTAACCCGCTTAGGTTTACGCGGCTTCATTGATGCGAACAAAAATCGCGCCTGCAACCCTTGGGAATCGTCTGGATCTCGAAAGGCTTTCTTGAATGCTCCGGGTTGAATTCCGCCTGAGATATTGAGACGACTACTGTCAATGAAATAGGAATCCTCTTCGTGAACACGATCAACCTGACTGCTACCACCATCCCAGGAGGCTAACAAACAGGACAATCCCTCACTTTCCTTTTTGTCAAATTGGTTGAGAGATTGAAAAATTCCTACCAACTCATCCCTTGACCATATAGCGCCATTTTTGTTCTGCTCTGACAAGCGTTTCATCACGGCTTGGATGGTGGCTACGTCGAACCAATATTTACGCTTTTTTGGTTTAGGCGGTTTTTTCTCGCCGCCATTCTCACTACTGTCCCAGTCCTCCCATTCTTGTAATTCCGCCTTAAATCGCTCATCAGCGTCCTTTTGCAAGCGTTTTATAGGGTTGATAACTAACTTCTCAGCCCTTGTCTTTCCCGATCCCGACTCAGCCACTAAAGCCGTCCACGCGATCGCGGGAATCGTGTGACTCTCAACATCCAAATCGACTCGCTTACCAGCTAGCGACAGCACCGCAGGGAAAAGGTACTGCCAAATACCAATGGGGTCAATGTTCAGGATTTTGGCATCATGCAGGATATCAGCCGCCATTGATGGCAAGCATGAGTGAAAGTCTAACTCTGTATTATGCCAGTCGATTAATGCTTTTAAGCGGATCTCGTCCTCTGGCTGAACTTCGTCGAATTGAGTCTTGATGCCGTTCACTAGAGCATAGAAAGCTTGCTTATTATTCAATTCTGAATTGAATCGAATATCCTCAAGTTTATGATACTCTAGCCATTCTGGGAACCCAGATTCCAGAATCTCAGTGACAGTGGTGACAGTAGCTGCAATGCTTAGTACGCCTAGGTTTTGACTGTCACCGGGATGGGGACTGTCACCAGTGACACTTCCATTCTGTTTTTTGGGGGGTTGTGTTTTTTTCTGATAGGAAAAACTTCCCTTTTTCTCAAACGGGGACTGCCATCCATCCTGTTTAGCCATCTGTCCTAATGTTCCGATTGTTACCTTGCCAGTCTGGTCAAACGATTTCCATTTTTTGTCACAGTCGCCTGGTTTGTGCTTGCTCGATTGACGCGACCATGCATCCCACTCACTAAGCAGAGAGTCATCAACGCTATGCAATGCCATCCCTGCCGCAAGCCAATCATCATAATCATCGGCACGGTAAGCTGATAAAGCATTGAGATAGGATAATGCCCAATCGATATCATTCCAATCGGAACTGTTAGGGAGTCGCAGGGGTGCTGATTGTCTTGGTTCTGGTGTCGGTTCTGGTGTTGGTTCTGACAGCATTCGCTCGATTACCCACATCGGCGCGATCGCTACCTCAATATCTTGAGGCGAGTTAATCCAGGAGTATTCTCCGGTGCTTGGGTGTTTGCTGGGGGGTAGTACGCTCTGGCAACCGGACCACCGGAACTCTAATTGCTCTGGCTTACCGTCATCACCTTTTACACCTGTTTTGAGTTTATGTGTCGCGATCGCTTCCCAATACTCTTCCGGGATTTGATAAAGCCGTTGATGCCGTCCGGGTCGGTTTGAGGTGAATGCTACAGTATCGGGCAAATCTCCATTAGATAGCTTTTGTGCTAAATCCCATGCGCTCTGCCCATCAAAGTCAATAGCGACAATGCCACCACTAACCTTACCGAGTCGGATTCCGTAACCCGTGGGGTAGGCAGTCCATTGTCTGTTTTTGCGATCAGACCAAACCTTTTCGCCATTTCGGATTACCTGGATTAGAGCATCCCTGGGAATAGGCGATTCATCTTGCCAGTTGAGGCGATAGGGACGTTTTTCGATTAGGGGGGTTAGTTGCCAATTGGCTGGGAGGTTTGTTAGTTCCGTGATTAGTCTCTTAATGCTCATCATGCCACCTCCCCGATGATTGCGAATAGGGCGAGAGCGGCTTCATCAATTAAGCCGTACCCTTCAATAAGATCTAAGGCATCGGTCAGCTTGCGTTCGTTGTAGAGAGTGGCGATGTGAGCGATCGCTGATACTGATATCCATCCCTTTTGGGACTGTACTTTCGATGTGTCAGGGTTTATCATGGTAGTAACGATGTTTTGTAACGATGTGTTGTTAGTGTCTGCGGTGTACGCGAAAGCACGAAGCACCTACAGGCGTTACAAGAAAAATTCCCCTCAGCCGTGCGTCTACACGGCTACTGATTTTTATGGGGGTTTGATTTCGGAAAATGGCAGCGGTTAGTCTCTGTCGCCAAACTTCGATCTAACCGACTGTCAGCAGCAAAAAACTAAGCAGCCTCCCGTTGGTTTATTAGCTGATGGGAGGCTGTTTGGTTTGGCGGTAATTCCGAAATATGCTAATCGTCTCACCGCGAGCTTCCAACCCCCACTGGGGGTCAATCCTGTATGCAAACACAAAGCCTCAAACTCATCTAAGAGAGGAGGGTGCAGTGTTGTCTTAGCTTCTCGCTTCCTTTTGCCTGTGTTGTCCATGGTGATTCAGGGCGATTGTGTACGTGTGACAATGGTTTGTCCTATAAGGTAATTGTGCCATCGTTTTTAAAAAAAACAAAACCTGTGGAAAACTCCAAAAATGCCGCAAAATCAATAGTTTGACAGGGTTACGGAGTAATACCCGCAACTGTTAAGATTTATGAAACCTTTGTACTATCTTCCTCTGTCAGTCAACGTTTTGATGTCGAGTATTCCTTATCAGAGCTAATCCAGTTTTGATAAGCTTCCCTGTCCCCGCCAAAGGAATCGACGGAAACCTTAGCTTCTCCTAGCGCCACCAATTCAGTCTTTATCGGGCAAAAAGAGCAGTAACAAACCGCAATTTCCTTACAGGAATAATCAGGGGAACCAGCCGGATAACGTTCAACCCTGGTTACTACCCAGTCCCCTTTACGGTAATGGGTTGAGCCGATGTTATCTGGGGTAGCAGCGCTCTCATCCCGCAAAAACACAGGAAAGCGATATCCCACCTTTGGGATTTTGCCCTTACCGCTAAAGTCGCGGTGTTCGGTCAAGATGTCAGTTAGCCCCCCCATTGGGTTGAGCCGATTTTCCCATCCCGGTTGATTGGGTTCTGCCTGAAAAATAATCCAAGTCTCATCCATAATTAATCATCCTGCATAAAACTCGTTTGTTCGCCTTCAAAGATGCACTCGGCTTTAAGTGTGCGGTCTTTTGTTGGTCTGACCTCGATCAGCGTCCAGCCGTTAAGTTTACCCATCTTTTTACATTGTTCTTTGTCGGTGGCAAAGTGCCGATTAACTGGTTTTGGGCGATTGGCTTCGCCACCAGCCAATGTGCGATCGCTGCCTTCCTCAGTCATCCTTTCCCCTTCCCTTTAGCCCCGGTGCTGGGTTCAGGCGCTGGGGGTTGTTGTTTAAACGGATCGTTCTCTTTAGCCCACTCTTCTATAAAGTCCACTAGAACTTGGTTCATGCTGGTCTGTTTTGCCGTGCAAGCCATTTTGAATTTAGTCCGTAAGTCCTCTGAGATATAGATCGATAGTCTAGCGCTCTTTTCTGTCAATTTTTTAAGTCTCTATAACTCTATGACTCAAGCTTGACATTTTTCTACTGATTGAGCTATAGAGCTACTCTGTTTAAACAAAAAGACATAAAACTTCATTGCTGTTATAGAGCTATGCTGTTATGCTAACAGACATAGACGCCCAGCGAACAGAGAAAAACGTAAAACGCCCCGTTGCGGACAACCAGTAGTGGAGGTTGTTTTCCTCTCGTAAAGCGCCTCAAACAACGCTAAATCAATCAATACAGCACCATGAAAACTGAAAATCTCACGCCTCCGGACGTACACTCCTATCCGTCCGGCTACGAACTCGCCTATCCAGAGTGCGAACACATACGATCGCGAGTGGTCTTTGACGGTGGAAACCGTTTCTTAAAATGGGTTGATGCTGATGGGGTAGTCCAATGCATCCCAAGTTGCATCAAAGAATGCTCAGAGTATCAGTGGAAACGGTTAAAACCCGACCCCCAGACCGTCTTAATCGAGGTGGATGGGAAACGATACGCGATCGGGAAACTCGCTCAAGACCTCGGAGGCGATCCAACCTTCCAAAAGGACAAATGTGAATTGGCTGAAATCCTTGCTCTAGTAGCGATTGAACCTATCAACGGGTCCGATTTTGTCCACATTTCTCAATTCGCGATCGCACTCCCAAACAGCCTCAATGATGCTGACTTAGAAGCAGTCAAGCGCTTAGAGAATCACCCAGACTACCGCGTTTTTAAGCGTAACGGGATTGAGATTTGTTACACCATCCGCTCAGTCGAACCGTTAGACGAGACTCTCCCAGCTTTTTACTATGCCAAATCTCAAGGATTCTTTAGTTTCCCTGACCACAAGAATGCTGTCTGGGACATCGGGGGCGGTACTTCCATCGCCCGGATTTATCTCCCCAACGGCACTCTAGTTGAGGACGGTGAGGTGATTCTACCTGGTACAAAAGCCTTAGCCCAACAGGTCGCGGTGGAACTCCAACACTCAACCGGGATGGACTACACCCCCAAGCTCGAACACATCATGGATGCGATTCAACGCTCTGACTATCTATACAGCACAGACCATATAGATTTTAGTGCCATCTATCAAAAAGCCTGTGAGCAGTGGGTAGAGTCAGCGCGATCTGAGATTCGCTCGAAGTGGGCAGAACATTTACCGGAGCTGGGAGAGGTTTTGATCACCGGGGGAAGCGCTCATTTAGCCGCCCCAATCTGTGAAGCCTCTGGGGAACGGTTCAAGATAGCCCCTAACCCTCAGCTTTTTAACATCGTCGCGATGGCAAACATGGAGGGCTAAATAATGGCACAGACACGAGTTGTTTTAGACGAAAGCGATCGCCCCAAGGCTGAGGCGATTATGAATCAAACCGGGATTAAAACATTCTCCCAGCTGCTCTCAATTCTTCTAGTCAACTACGGCGATCATCTGGTATCGGCACTCAAGACTACTCCAGCACCCCCGCCGCCGCCAGTTCAGATGGGAAGGTCACAGGGACAGCCGGGACAGCCGGGACAAGGTAAACCAAGTATCCAGCCATCAATGCAACCATCGCCTAAACAGTTCAAGCCTATGGGCGGACTCTAGGGCATTCAATCACACAAGATTATCGGAGATTTACTCATAAACCAATTACAGGACTTTGACCAATGGATGACCAATTTTTGAATGATATGAACGATCTCGCTAATCGCATCCAGTCTCACGCTGACTCTGAAGATGGACGGCGCATTGCACAGATAGCACAGCACATCATTA
>JGI12140J13697_1162586_pt1 | contig 10580 bp, 12 predicted proteins | sample ElkSlonscriptome_5_FD_13697 | JGI IMG/M metagenome (IMG submission 13697) | reverse complement strand
TAAAATTTGTGGCAACGGAACTATTATGAGCATATTATCCGTAATGAAAAAACGCTCAACATTTTGAGGCAATATATAATTGACAATCCATTGCGTTGGGAAAATGATCAATTACATCCAAACAACCCATCAAAATGGTAATTATTCTGTAGGGATTTGGTTTCCAAATCCTTATCTAAATCCTTGCGGTGGTGTGGGAATCCGGGGTTGGGAATCCGGGGTTGGGAAATCGGGGTTGGGAAATCGGGGTTGGGAATCCGGAATTGAGGGGTTTGGAGGGTTTGGAGACCAAACCCCTACGTCAATTCAAAATGTTTCGATATTATTTTTTAAATGTATAATGTCCTAATTATAACGTAAAATTTAATCAACCACAGATGCAACTCAACCCGCCCAGACCAAATTTTCAGTAGTAGAACCTAAAAAACCTGACGTGATATGAAACCCCTAAACTTAATTATTCCACTATTACTTGTTAGTACGTCTGCCTGTATGGGCGTGACTGTCGAAGAGACTAGCGCCGAAATGCAGGCAAGGATAGCCAAAGCGAGAGATTGCGCTGGCTGTGACTTGAGTAAGATTGATCTCAATGGTGCAGACTTAAGCGGTGCTAATCTCAAGGAGGCTATATTAGATGGTGCTGATCTGAGTAATGCCAATTTAGCAGAAGCGGATTTGAGTGGTGCGTCTCTAGATGGTGCGAATTTGAATGGAACAAACTTCAATAGTGCCAACTTGAAAGGGGCTAATTTAAGTAATGCGTCGCTAATTAGCACAAACTTAGTTAACGCCAATTTACGCAAAGCCAAGATTAAAACCGCCAATGTCTATCTCACAAATTTTTGTGGAGCGACTATGCCAAATGGTAGTCGCTCTATGCAAGGCTGTAGTTAACCGAAATTAACTGAATCGTTAGCGCTTGTTACCAAAAATTGAAACTCTTACAGTTTTACCCGTGATCAACCTGGGCAATTTGCAAAGCGGAAAGATAGGACGTTTTGATTCTTCCTGTACAGGTTCTCTCTAATACGTCTCTCAAACCGGAAAATAAGGACATTCGTTGCCGCGACTCTAACTTTATGTAGGGTGATATTGTACTCAAAAGTGTCAAATACTCATCAATACTATGAGTCGTATGACAAACTAACTGTTCTGACAAAAAATTATGGAATAAACCTGAGTTGGTAAAATCTTGTTCAATTTCTTTCAGGTTGGCTTGATGGGTTTCTATCGAGCCATATCTGGCAAATTTGGGAATAGATGGCGCTTGAGTTTGATAAACTTCATCGAATTGATGACAAATTTCATCATTGGGGTGCGGCGGTGTATTCCACAACATAATTATAGAGCCCTTGTTTTGCAAAGCCTCAGCCGATTTTTGCACCCTAATTTCAGGTGCAACCCAATGCATTGAAGTCGCCGCAAGAATAGCGTTGAATCGCCCAGGTTCTAGCTGCCATTCTTCAAAGGTTGTATTGATAATCTCCACATTGGGATAGGCTGAACAGTTGCTTTTGGCAAGTTTGCACGCGGCTGGGCTTGGCTCAAGACAAACCATGGAGAAGCCTAATTCAGCAAATTCTACAGTGGCAATTCCTGGACCACATCCTATTTCTAGAATGGTAGCTTTAGCGGGAAGTCGAGCTAACTTAACAGCGCGATGGATTAGGGTTTTAGGATAGCGTGGTCGGGCTTGATCATAGACATTGGCGACATCACTGTACCAGTGTTTTCGTTGTTCTAAGGTATAGGCGTCTTTGATGCCACTACACCATACTTTGACTGATGCCGAATCTTTATCTGTCATCATACCCAATCTGTCATCATACCCATAATACCCAGGTGCGGTTAAAAAAACTACAATGGATTGTTGGATTCATCCACTTTGACGACTTTGGGATGATGTAAAAGCGCTTCTTCCGGTGTCATCTGAGCGTAAGCAATTACAATCACGTTGTCTCCAACCGCGTTCAGACGAGCCGCCGGACCATTTAAACAGATGACACGACTTCCCCATTCCCCAGGAATGGTGTAGGTTTCCAATCGGGAACCATTATTCACATTGACAACCTGTACTTTTTCGTAAGGCAAAATATTTGCCGCTTTTAGGAGTTCCTCATCAATGGTAATTGAGCCATCATAGTGCAGGCAGGCATCGGTTACTTTTACCCGATGCAACTTGCTTTTAAACATGGTAATCAGCATTTGAAAAAAATAACTCTAATTAAATTTTACAATATCTTTATATTTATTGACGTACCCGTTTACCTACCAATAGTAAATAGATGAGTTAATTTTTTTTCAATTCCTGTTGCCCGTTCCTTGTGACACCTGTTCCCTAAAAATGGGATGCACCCATCGGAGTCTTACGCCAAACTAAAATTATGCCATTGCCAATTTCACCGCACGATTGAGTTGCTCTTGGGAAAAAGGCTTCGTTAAATAAGCTTTAGCTCCCTGTTTCATGCCCCAAAGACGGTCAATTTCTTGATTTTTAGAGGAACAAATTATAATAGGAATGTTAGCTGTTGCCGGATGACCTTTAAGTTTTCGACACAACTCAAAACCACTCATTCCTGGCATGACAACATCTGTAATAATCACATCGGGTTTTTTGTTAGTTGCGTGAGTCACCGCCTCTTTGGGCTTAGACACTCGGATAACGGTGTGACCCCCTTCGTGCAGGTAGTTCTCGATCAGATCCATCTGACTGGCGTTGTCTTCAACTAGTAAAACTGTACTCATGTTGGCTGATTCCTATTCAGAAAAGTAGGGACAAGTGAAACCTTAGCCTCGTGATTAAAGGGTAGGATTATGTGATCTCGCGATCGCAGCATCAGTTTTCCACTCAGCCGTTTGGCTTGCGCCTGTGAATCGTTACCGACTAGAGTTGTAACCGGACAAGTGTAAAATGCAACCTGAGATTAACACGCCTACTGTTTCCATAGCGCCTCGTCTGCTGCGTTTGGCTCGCTTAAAAATGAAGATGCATTCCCAAATGAAGAGGTAATGGTTTAGGCTTCAACTGACAATCATAGCATTGGATAATCTTTGAGTGGAAGGGCATTTACGAATCTATTACAAAAAGTGATCCGATCGTCCTTTGTCCTTTGTCCTTGATCATTGATCAGGGGTTGAGGAGCGTTTACAAAACTTAATATCGTTAAGTTTATTTAGACTGACGGATTTAACTATCTTGCAAGAGTTCATCGATTAAAGATTGCAAGTCATCAATAGAGAGCGCCTCAGTTTCCGGGGCTGACTCTGTGTCCAGGTTAGCAGACGACTGGTGACGCGATCGCTGAATTAACCCTTTGAGGTGATCCTTGAGTTGCTCCCTCATTGACTCAGTTGTGGCAATAATCTGCGTTACCTGCTTGTCGGTTAAGCTAGAGGGTTCCTTCATCCCATCAATTAATTTTTTCAAGGCGTAAAACACTTGCATTAAAAAGGCTTGCAACCTTTGGTCAACCTTGAGTGAACCCTGCTGTCGAATCAAATTAACACAATCCACCAAGCATAAACCTGCTTGATGAATCCCTTGGATATGAAGCGGACTAATTGGCAGCAGGTTAGCCCCCCCTACGATACCACAACGAGTCGCGTGGCAGAGTTCATTCATTTGGTCTGGGTCTTTGAGCGTCCTTCGCAGATGCAGCAAATACTGCTCAATGAGTTGCAGGTGTGCTTCGGCAGCCTCAAGGTAGTAGCCTTTTATTTGCTGTAGCTGTTCTGGCTGCATAAAGAATGTCCTTGCTAGATGCCGGATTTTTCGTCGGGTATAGCATTGTGGCTAGGAATAAAGTCTTGTCTATCCCTTGAGCAAAAAAATAATCTTACTCTAACTTTTAGAGCAGGTCAATCGCTAATTTATGTTAAGAAATGACGATTTAGCTTATGATAATTCACGGTGCTTGACATTGCTTTTCTTGGTCAATACAGTCTGCCAATTCATTCCCGACGATACCGACCTCGGACTCCCCCCAGTTATGATCAGTGAAACCAATCGCACCCCTAAATAGCGGAGTTTTTCCGGTTTTAGGTATGGCGTCAGGGAGTTCCATCCTTCTCGGCGAACTTTCCGCACATAAAACAGAAGGCTGCGGAAAAAATCCTGAAATCGTCTTCCCCAATAGGCTTTCTGAATTCCGCCTGGATCAAGTCGTATATTATGGGGATTGTAGTTATTTCGATTTAAGGGATTCAGTTTCGTCAGTCCTTCGGTTTGAGCAAACTGCTGGTATGTAATCCCCTCTTTTCGGGATTGGGGGTGAGTGTGGGGATAAATCCATTCCCATACTGCCCAATCCAGACTAGAAAACAAAAATTCTGGCACATCTTTAGTCACCTGACAATATTTTAAGCGAATCCCGATGGGAATTTCTGCCCAAGGTCCATGCTGCCACACAAAATCAGGATCAAAAAATGCTTTAAAGGCAAAATCTTTTTCATTTATCCTCAGACGAGCCACCCGACCAATCATTCCCGCTCCAGCCATTTCTACTTCAATTTTCATGGCTTGGGTAAAGAGGGGAGACGGGCAGTACTCTCCTTCTTTTTTGATCATAATTATCCTTTTGGTATTGTGTTTTAGCCGGAGTCTGACTCGTTTGAGAGAAAATGTTGTGCGCTCCCCTTCCTGAACAGTCCCCCGTACATATCGGGCTAAATGGTCGAGAAATTGTCTAATTTCCCGCGCTCCAATTCCGTTGTTTAAATCAATGAATGTTGAATCAGGAGTATAAAAGTATAATCGTGTCTGACCCAATTCCTGACGGGCATGTTGGCAGAGACGATAGAACTGACTAGGCGGTAACAGTTCCTGCTGGGCTTGCCAAAGGATAGAAGTTAAGGGAGATGCATTCACGGGAGGGCGATCGCTCATAGAAGCTAAGTTCGTAGTTGCGCTGTCTTCGCTATAAACGCTTAAATCAGTGTTATTCAGGTTGATATACTATGATCATCGCTCAAAAATAGCCAAGTTGGGGATTGGGATCGCTTGCCTCTTCAGTCGTTGGGATAGAAGCCAGATGGGTTGGACACAGGGAACAGGACATGCCTTATCCAGCCATTGTCCGAATTCAATCCTTCACCATAACCAATTTAAAATTCTCTTTTGAGAAACTCAGCCAATTGGCGCATATCCAATCAAACATCTGGCTGAGGTAAAATCAGCGAAAAACCCTTCACAATTGAAAATAAAGCTAATGGTATCACATCATGGCAACAACAATCCGAAAAACGTCCTATTTCGTTGAAAGCTGCTCCTCCCAAGTTAGATTTATTGGTGGTAAAGCCTTTGAATGGAGAAATAAGAGACTGAATTCAAAACCATGCCTAACTAGCCAACGAAGGCTTAAAACCATGTCCCGGAGCGCAGCGAAGAGTCAACACTCAAAACGTTCCTACTTTGCCTTTCTTTTCCTGGTAAATAGCTGTTTAAGCTGTATAGAGTTATAATAGCACCTTTAAAATCCCAATGAGTTAAGTTTACATTATGAACTTTGATAAGAATTATCAGAAATGTTTGGATAAGCTCATCTGGGCAACCCATCAGCTCGACGTTAAAGTTGCCCAATCACAGCTTGCGAATCTTGCCAAAATCATCGTACAAACGATGATGGGTCCCTGGCGCTATTTTCATTCCATCGAACATATTTTAGAGGTCGGTGGCTCTACGGACGCCATTGAAGTTCTGGCGGCTTTATTTCACGATATTATCTACGTGCAAGTTGATGGGAGTATTCCGTTTAACCTGACGCCTTATCTTGCTCCTTTTATTGAAGAGGAGAGAGGGAAGTTTTTTGTCCGCACCGATAATCCAGGTGAACACGATATCATTTTTGAGCTAGTCGCTACCCTTTTTAAAGTTGCGCCAGCAGAGGAATTATTTCCCTTTACTGGACAAAATGAGTTTTTAAGTGCGATTGTTACCGCTAAACTCCTAGAGCCTGTTTTGACACCAGCATTGATAGTGCAGGTTGTGGCTTGTATTGAAGCCACTATTCCCTTCCGCACGCCATCTGATTTTGGGTTAAGCCCTAGCGAAGAATTATATCAGTCTTTGAAATCGATCAATCAGCGATTTAATCTTAACTTAACCAGTGCTGAACTCCTAGAAAGCGTGAAGCGTTCAGTGCGGCTGGCGAACCGAGATGTTGGTGGATTTGCTCATCCGAGTTCGGCTGTTTTCTTATCTAACACCTGGAATTTATTACCGGAAACGAACCATAATCTGAAAAAATCAGGGTCGTATACGGTGCGGGATTATCGATTTGCTATCCAAAAAATGGCAGTGTTCATGAAATTTCTGAACGCCGAACTGATTTTTCGGCAATTCCGAGGAGAACCTAATGATTTCATTTATCTCCAGTTTGTCGAGCAAGCTCGCCGGAATTTAGAAGTGGCGCGGCTTTATTTAGACAGTAAATTGGTGGCGAATGGGATTTTAGAAGCCTTGTCATTGCGTTTAGGTTCAGATGTTCCCTTAACCCTTATGATGGGAGAGTTTGGGGATGAACCGAGTTCAATCGGTCATTTGGGCGATTATTTTCCCACACTAATTAATCCGCATCGCCCGAAAACGCTTCTAGAACGGGAAGTGTGGAAATTATTGGAGGAGGGACGCGCTCAAAGCATTTCGTTTGATTTTCAAACCTCTCCCCTGACGAGCTTTGTGGTTCAGTACATTGGATTTGAGGGGATTTGCCAGATGTGGCACGATACCCAGGAGTTTTTTCAAGGAAAAATAACGTCGGAAGAATTTTTAGCCCGTTGCGATGCTGATCTAGTGAACATTATTATCGATGGGGTAGCTAAACTTTTGGAAAAGCGAAAAGTTGCCTTATGTAGTCTCTATAAACCGTTATCGATGAATGGGGTTAGACAATTACAACATGATTAGGCATCCGTATCTATTTTTTCCAGATATCCAAACCTTGTAGAGACGTTGCATGCAACGTCTCTACATTTTAAAAGGAGGGTGACAACAACACCTAAAAATTCTGGCGGTTAGCGATCGCACTCTCCATTCTCTCCACTACCTGCGCCACTGGAATCGCGCCTAAGTCTTGGGATTGCTTCCCAGCCTCGCGAATTCGGACACTAAGACTATCAGACTCAACCTCCTTCGCCCCGACAACCGCCATCACCGGGATTTTTGCCTTCTCGCCATTGCGGATCATCTTCGGTAAGCGATCGCCACTGGTATCGACTTCGACGCGAACTCCCACCAGGCGCATTTTCTGTGCCACTTCCTTGGCAAACGTTAACTGTTCATCACTCACGGGTAACAGTCGCGCTTGCACGGGGGCTAACCAGAAGGGGAAGTCTCCCGCATACTCCTCAATCAAAATCCCAATTAACCGTTCCAATGAGCCAAAGGGCGCACGATGAATCATCACAGGGCGCTGGCGTGTGCCATCTTCTGCCACATACTCTAAGTTAAATCGCTCTGGCAGGTTATAGTCCACCTGTACTGTCCCCAATTGCCACTCGCGATCTAAAGCGTCATGGAACATGAAATCCAGCTTCGGACCATAAAACGCGGCTTCGCCAATGCCTTCAAAATGACCCATTCCCAGGGTTTCCACTGCCCGACGAATGGCGTTTTCTGACTTATTCCACGCCTCATCTGACCCAATATATTTGTCTTGGTTGGGGTCACGGAAACTTAAACGGGCTTTAAAATCTTGCAACCCTAGAGTGTTAAACACGGATAGGGTTAAGTCAACCACCCGCAAGAACTCATCATCCAGTTGTTCGGGGGTGACAAATAGATGGGCATCATCTTGAGTAAAGCCGCGAACTCGGGTTAATCCGCCTAGTTCCCCGGATTGTTCATACCGATAAACCGTGCCAAACTCGGCGAGGCGCATGGGCAAATCTCGGTAGGAACGCAGTTCATGCTTATAGATTTGCACATGAAATGGGCAGTTCATGGCTTTGAGGACAAAGCCTTCGGCTTCTGAGTCTCCCATCATTGGGAACAAGTCTTCTTTATATTTCTGCCAATGTCCCGAAGTCTTAAACAACTCCACGCGACCAATATGCGGGGTGACTACAGGCTGATAGCCGCGCTTAATTTGCTCCTGTTTGAGGAAGTCTTCTAAGGTACTCCGCAGGATTGTCCCTTTGGGTGTCCACAAGGGCAATCCGGGTCCTACGGGGTCGGATAAAATAAACAGTCCTAGGTCTTTGCCCAGCTTGCGATGATCACGCTTGAGGGCTTCTTGTTTGCGCCGCTTATATTCAGTTAGTTGTTCCGGCGTCTCCCAGGCGGTGCCGTAAATTCGCTGAAGTTGCGCCTTATTTGCATCACCGCGCCAGTATGCGCCAGCGACACTTTCTAGGTCAATTGCTTTGGGATGAATGTCACCTGTGGTTTCGACATGGGGTCCGGCGCACAAGTCCCACCAATCTTCTCCGAGGTGGTATAGGGTGATTGGGTCTTCTAAGTCTTGGAGGATTTCTAGTTTGTAGGGTTCACCGAGTTCTTTGATCCGACGTTCGGCTTCTTCGCGGCTGACTTCTTCCCGAATCAGGGGGAGTTTACGCTTGAGGATTTTCACCATCTCTTTTTTGATGGCTTTTAAGTCTTGCTCGGTAAAGGGTTCGGGTTTGGCGAAGTCGTAATAAAAGCCATTCTCAATCCACGGACCAATCGTCACCTGTGTCCCCGGAAACAGCTTCTGTACCGCCATCGCCATGACATGAGAGGCGGTATGGCGAATTTTTTTCAGGGTCTCAGATTCACTGGTCCGAGGCAAATGAATTTTTTCGGGTTTTTGGGGGGCTTCGACGTTGGACATGGGTGACTGTGCCATTGAGTTGAGGTTGAAAGCAGTTAACGGTTTCCCTGGTTCCTTTTCTCCATTCCATGATACTCACCTTCTTGAACCAATGCAGGTTGCCGAGTTGGTTGCGTATTGTAAAGAATTGTAACTAGCGTTAAGATAAATTAACAGATGAATTAGCGCTTAAGATTCATGCCTCAGTCTCAGCCCCACGAGCAAGACCTGCTCAAGTCGATACTACAACCCCTGTTGGATGATTTCCAATATTGGTTTTCGCGATCGCGTTCGTTACTCGAAGCTGAGGAGATCAGCTTTTTAAGCCGACAGCAGCAGAGGGATTTACTGGAGAGAGTCAAAACCGCCCAACGGGAAGTCAATGCGGCGGTAACATTATTTCAAGCAACGGATGGTCAAGTGGGGATTGAACCCGCTACATTAGTGCCATGGCATCGGTTAGTCAACGAGTGTTGGCAAGTCGGGATGCGCTGGCGCTCATTGAAATCGGGAGAATCCGAGTCGGAGATTTCTGGAAATGTCAATATTGAGCCGAGAGAGTGATCAAATTTATGCCTAGGTTTGATAAGCTAAACGGATTACAGATAAAAAGGTAATTTCAAAGACCCACCCTAAGATAATCGATTAACAGATCAACGGTTTAGTCTGGAGGATGATGCCATGTTACACCTACTATACATAATTGCCTTTACCGTTATTGCATTTCTCGCGATCGGGAATTTGATTCGCAGTTTACTGAACTTGAGTATAGATGCTCAACGGCATTACGCACCTGCGGGAAAGGCTTCATTTGCCGCATCTAGTTCTAGCAATACTCGTGTCCCCCATCCAGAACTGTTGGATGATACCGGGAATCCGACAAGTGAACCACTGCTGGTCATGAAATCCATGACTGTTGAAGACGCCCGCACCCAGCTTGATGCTTTATATAATGCTTCCCCTAGCAACAGCATTGATAAGTCGGAAGACGTTTAGTGCAGATGCAGATAACCTAGCCAGATAACGTAAAGGCTATTTTAAAGGCGGGTTGAAGCAACAGTTAGCTGTCCTTATGATTCAGCCTTCAAAACCCGCCAAGCTACTTTATGTTTATATTGGTCTATCTACTTAACGTCGTAACGTCGTAACGTCGTTATTTTGATGATTCGCCAATATCGATAACCCCGATGACTCCCACCAGTCCGGAAATATTGATCAGCCCTGATCATCGTCGTTCCCCACTGAAGATTCCTTTGAAGATATCCTGAATATCTTCCTGTTTATAATCCTTAAATTCCCCAGCATCAAACCAGATACCATAACAGATTGGGCATTTTTCGTACCAAATATGGGACTGTTTTAGGTCAACCATTTTGGTCATTTTTGCTTTGCATTTCGGGCAATTAATATCTTCAATGGCATTAAATTTACTGCCGATTTTGGGATCACCCGTATCGATTGCTTCAGAACCCTCTATTTGCTTGAGAGTTTGAGCTTCTTGAGAATCAAACCAAATGCCATTACAATCAGCGCATCGGTCTACTTCAACGTCAGCATAAACTACAGGTTCCAGGTTTCCTTGACATTTAGGACATTTCATTGAGGTCATTTTTCAACCATTCCATTCGGGATTCTTTTAAGATGGTTGTAGTTTAGCAATTTTATGGGCAACCTATAGAGTTTTATTTTTAAAAGTTAACGAAAATAAATCATAAGTAATAAGTAATAATTCGTCGGCGTGGGTTTTAGCCACAATTGTAGGGGCGGGTTTAGCCATAATTGTAGGGGCGG
>JGI12140J13697_1024145_pt1 | contig 10590 bp, 10 predicted proteins | sample ElkSlonscriptome_5_FD_13697 | JGI IMG/M metagenome (IMG submission 13697) | reverse complement strand
CTAAAAATTGCGTCATTTTTGAGTATAAATCTAATCCTATTAAAACGTTTTAATTACCCTAAATTAGGTAGCATAAACAGATTATCTCCGGTGCTATACATACCTCTATAAATCTTAAGAAAATAGTCATGGGAATAGTCATCATTACAAATTTTCTGATAGCCGAGATTTTTTCCATCGTGCTATCCGCTCAATTTTTCTCACCACTGACGCGGTTACAACTGAGTTTACTACTTGCCTCAAAACCCTCTACATTCCCCTTAGAATCCATCAACGTCTTTCCACCTCCTCTAGGGGACATGATTGAAAATCGATGTCGAGAAGTCCCGACAGGCGTTGGCATTCCCGCCTTTCAGCCAGGAATTACCAAAGAAGATGTGATGCGTTTATTAGGCGCTCCCACCGGAACCGCACGCGGTTATTGGCCCAATACTCGTGCTGTATTCTATGAATTAATACCGGATCAGATTAGCTTAGGTTTTCTGTTTGACCGAAATTCTCTACGAATTCGACAAACCGAAGCCTCCTTTACGGCTGAAGTTGATTCCCAGACAGCACTGTTGACATTGAATGGAATGTTAGGGTGCAAGCTGAACCAGCAAATCCAACAGGGATTAGAACAAGTGTGGCAACGTCAATCTCGGCAGTTTTCCTTTCAGCTAGACTATCTCGAAGGCGTGATTGAACGCCAACAAGAGGGACGAATCTATATCGGGATTTGGGAGGAAGATTTACATTGAAACCAGGAATAGGCGTGTAGGGGCGGGTTTTACAGATAACATTTTGCCACAAACCAATAACTTAACTAAACCCGCCCTCATCTTCCCCATCTCCTATATAGCAATTTCCGGTTTGATGCGATACATCGTTAAGGGCGCAAGCTTTGCGCCCCTACATTGCCCCCTACATTTAGGTGTACCTCACAGGCTGGGAAAGCGCTATATCCCTCATCCAAGCGTGTAGGGGCGGGTTTTACAGATAACATTTTGCCACAAACCAATAACTTGACTAAACCCGCCCTCATCTTCCCCATCTCCTATATCCCTGAGCCGTGCTAGCTGAGAAATTGTCCACTCCCCAAGGCGAACAGTTCCCCAATCTTGGTTAAGTTAAACCCTTATGCCATAGTCAATCCAGCAACTTGCCCTTTGTATTTTCTCCGGATAGAGTCAGCCGTCTATTGTTGAAGGTATCAGCAATGAAGGCATACTACCATGGAAAAAAATGATATTAGCGTCATTCTCCTCGGACTCGCGATGATTACCGCGACTATCGTCTATTTCGACAGAGCCTCAAATTTAGAGGTGAGAATTGGCAGCCACTCTTATCTAGGAATTCATACCAAATTAATTGTTGATCGTTAATCACTGATAAGAACAGAGATCCCCGACTTCGTAGGAGTTGTCGGGGATCTGGCTTGGATATACCTTAGCCGAGAACCTGATGAATTTGTTCTAACAATTGACTCATGGAATAGGAACGACCGGGCAAAACTTTAGTAGCAACGCTTTGCAATTGCGACTCTAATTCCGTCGTTATTTTATCAGACTCAGAGAGTCTAACATTGAGGGAGGAATCGGGCAATCGATGATCCAGCAAAAGAATCGGGGGTCGATTCGGGAGCTGATTCAACTCTTTTAATCCTTGAACCATGCCCAAATCATTTTCAATATCCTTGATCCGAATCAGCAGTACATCAACCATTTGTGCTTGAAGTTGATGGTAGACATCTGACCAACACTGGGAGAATAGACTTCTAAATCCAGCCGCTTGTAGATATTGAATCAATGCCCGTAGCCAAGGGGTGTAAGGTGTAACGGGATTTGTGTTGAAAGCGTGATCTTTGGGACTAACTCCTTGAGTGTCGCCCAGATCAAAGATCAGAATACTCGACTTGCGACTCACGCCAGCCGCAATTTGAATCACTTGCAGCAGTGTGGTAATTTTCTGGGGGTTATCTGGGGCTAAACAGGGATAGACAGAAAGACCGATCGCTTGATTAGCGGCTTGTGTGGTTTGATGATCTAGGGTAATCAGGGGTAGCTCCGCTAATGCGGGATATAACGAATAGGTTTTAAAGTAACTTGGGGGATCGTTGATCCCAGCCCCGTCGAGCAAAACAATATCCGGATGCCAAACCCGCGCCAATAATTCTGCCTGTTCTATATCATCGGCTTCCAGTACCCGGTATTTTAGATCTGAATGTTGGCAACTGAGTATATCAGTTAACTGATAAATTAGTCTTGACGATTCCGGGGGAACCTCGACTAACCCCGCACTCAGATAAAGCAGGGTTAGAACCTGATTGGCGGGAGGCTGATGTTTACCCAAGCGAGTCAGGTTTTTGGCTAATGCTTCCTCTTGAACCGGTAAACTTAAGAAGCCATCGGCATTATTTTGATCAGCCTGTTCTTTTTCAGCTTGAGTCGCTGTAACTAAGATGGAAATGTGACGGGTTTGCAGATCAGACTTAAGTAATGTCAGTACATCCCAACCCGAAACTTGTGGGAGAAGAGGATTGAGTAAAATGATGCTCGGTTGTAAGCTACGAGCTTTGGAGAGTGCTTCTGAACCAGAACGAGCATTGATCACCCAGTAGCCTAACTGTTTTAGCTGCACCGTCAGGCTTTCTAGATACCGGGGTACAGTTTCGACAATTAACACCAAGCGGTTACGATTAGGGGATGGGACGTTGGTGTTTGCCTGTCCCCAGTCCTGAGTCTCTGCCAAATCCCTGCCAGAAGGTGGACAGGGGGGAAGGAGCAGGGTAAACTCGCTACCGTTGCCGTTTTTAGAGATAAACGAGATATCTCCTCCATGCAAGCGAGCCAAGCGTTGGGTTAAGACTAATCCTAACCCTGTCCCCTCAAACTGACGAGTGAGCGGTTCTTCCAACTGCTGGAATTTCTGGAAAATCAAGTGCTGCTTGTCTTCGGGAATGCCAATCCCTGTGTCCCAGATGGTAAAGGCTATCCAGCCATCTTGATTGTTAACCTTTAAACCAATGGTGTTCTCAGTCTCGGTAAATTTGAGTGCATTGGATAGCAGATGTGCCAGCATTTGCCGCAGCCGTAGTTCGTCGGCAATCATGGTGTCTAGACCGGGTTCGATGTCTAAGACAAAGGAGATGTCGGGGGTTGCGCCTTCGTGGTTGGGATTGTTGTCTGAGTAGACTTGCAGGGCTTGTTGATAAGCGCGATCGCACAGGCTTTGAATCTGCACTGGTTCTAACGTCAGTTCAAGCTGACCCGTTTCCATGCGCGTTAGATCCAGAATATCATTGACCACTGCCATCAGTTGACGCCCATTTTGGTAAATCAACCGAGCATAACGCGCTTGACGCTCATTGAGTTCGCCTAATAACTGGTCTTTGAGCAGGGTTGATAATCCTAAAACGGCGGTGAGTGGCGTCTTCAGTTCGTGGCTAATACAGGCTAAAAACTCGTCTTTCAGGCGGTTGAGTTGGACTAAATCCGCATTTTTGGCAGTCAGTTCTTGAGCGACTTGCTGTTGAGCCGTCGTGTCTTGCGCCATGACTAACCAAAGCTGTGAATTAGGGGGATTGAGTGTATTTTTGTGCCATGGTGCGTCTTTCCATGGTATGTCTTTCCAATCCTCAGTTGTCAATTCGGGGAACAACCAGGGAGGTAGAGGCATTTTGGTCAACACAAACTGGCGATCCTGGATTTTTTTCGTCATTTCTAGGGTTTCCCCATCCCTGCGTAAGTCTTGAGGATACTGAGATGTCGCTGTAGACTCAAGTTCTGGATGTTGAGCATCTGTTGCCATGAGGTGGGTGCGATCGCCTGCACAGTCATAACCCATCGCTCTAGTGAATGTTGGCTGAGTTTGATCACCAACACCCCAAGTTACTGGCTTCTCTCTATTGTTGATCTGCTTATGGGTGGGGTTCGGTTCAGCTACCGCTAATGGTTCTCTCACCTGAGAATTTGTCTGCCCATTTGCACAGTAGCGGGTTGAGTCGGGCTGAGTGTTATGGCTGAGGATACCTACATTGGATGGTGATTCAACCGAGGTTGACTCTATCCCAGTTGGATGCTCCCAGGATAACCCTATCTGCTGACGCCAAGCCCGATTTTCGGACAAGACTTGCCCGGTTGCGGTTTGTAAACTCAGGGGTAGGGGTAGTTGTTCGAGGAGTTGGATTAAGGGTGATTGGGGATTGGGGAACCCTTCGCGACTCTCGAGGGAATGGTTTGTCGGGGCGGGTAATGAAACTTGCTTTTGGCTATTGAGGGTAACGTTTGGACAAAACCCGCCCTGACGTAGAGACGTTCCATGTGACGTCTCTACATCCTCAGTCTGGGGTAATGGTGCTAAGAATTTCAATAATTGCCAGCTATTGAGCAATCCCAAAAATTTACCATTGGGTTCGACTAATGCCCATTGTCTGGAACCTTCCGGGTAGGGAATGTTGGATGTATCGAAGGGTGTGTCTGGTTTTCCCCTACCTAAGTCGGTTAAGATAGTCCAGAACTGGCTGATTGTCAACGATGCTGGTAGAATCTCTAGGGGTTCAATTACAGAGGGTTCCAATTCCGAGAGCCGTTGAGAGAAATCTCTAGTTGCGGTTGTTCCTAGAGTTGCTGCTGACGTCGCCCCGGTCAGGAGATGGGGCATAACCTGTCGCAGATTCACGACTCCCAGAGGATAGTGCTGCTCACTAACCACAACAATCGAGTCACTCCCTGATCCGTGAAAAATCTCCAGTAGGGTAGTTAGATCAGTGGTTTGGGAACAAATCGGAACAGGAGCAGCACATTCTCTTAAACTGGGAGTTGACATGGATATGACCAATTAGCTCAAATCAGGGGAAGCGGCTAGGTCGCAGGCTATAAAGTATTAAGTTGCCCATAAGCCGAATAGCGCCAGGGACTTGCTCTGCTGACCAGCACAACCACCGCTCTAGATCAATTATTGCTCTCGATTGGGGGGGTAAAGGGCAAAATGCTTACAATTACTTACAATTCTTAGAGTACTTAACGTAATGTTAATTAACTTTAGAAAAATTTTGTTAAAATACGTTACAGTCGAGAACTTCAACTCGGCAATTGGTAAGGTTGTTTTTCAACATTAAAGTTCTATCGTTTTGCATCCTCAACTGTCAATTGGTATTTTTGTTCATTCCCCAGCCCTGGCGCAGTCACTGAGCCAGGTTTTAAGTGGCGATCGCTATCTGTTATCGATCGCGAACTCAGCCTCTGAGTTTCTGGAGTTCGTGGAACAAAAACAGCAGCATATCGATTGTTTAGTGCTGCAAGATGACGACTCCTTACCACCCGTTATTAATCAGTTGTATGAACAAGGAACCCTACTTCCTCTACTTGTTTTTCCAAAAGAATCAAAAAACAATGATTCTGTTGTTGTCACAAATACTCAGTCAAACCAAATTCAGACAACCGTTCGTTGTACACCAGGGGAGGTGCATTACTTGTGTCACGCCGCTGAAGTTCGACTCGATAGTAGCCAAGTCTCTGACATAGAACATTCCCTAGAACAGGCAATTACCCAGTTCCTTTCCCTTTCTCCGAACTGCAACTTGCCCACTCTTCTGGCTAATGCGGATAAGAAAACCGAGGAAATTCATCGGGGTTCTTTAATGAAGCAGCAGTATCGGTTATCTGAAAAACTCAAAGAGCGACTGGGATATCTCGGTGTTTACTATAAACGAAATCCTCAGTTTTTCTTTCGCTATTTACCTCAAAATGAAAAAAGTAAACTGATCGAACAGCTTAAGAGTGATTATCGTGACATTGTTTTAATGTACTTCAGTCAAGAAACCGCGATTAACCAGTTAATTGATAATTTAGTAAATGAAGCATTTTTTGCCGATATATCCGTTTCTAAGATTGTAGAAATTCACATGGATTTGATGGATGATTTTGCACAACAACTCAAGCTAGAGGGTCGCAATGAAGATATTCTCACAGACTATCGCCTAACACTGATCGATGTAATTGCTCATTTAGGTGAAATGTATCGTCGCTCGATTCCCAGAGAGTTATAATTATAATTGTGGTATTAGCAATTCGCTCCCGACCCATCAACGTCAACGGTGAACGAATTTCTTCCGGGTTACTTTTAAATTGGCAACTATCCTTCGCTTATTAGTAATGGCTAACCCTATGAGTCCCCTAAAAAAAACTTATGTCCTCAAGCTTTATGTGGCTGGGAATACTCCCCACTCAGTTACAGCATTGAAAACCCTCAAAAATATCCTGGAACAGGAATTTCAAGGGGTTTACGCCCTGAAAGTGATTGATGTTCTCAAAAGTCCTCAACTTGCCGAGGAAGATAAAATTTTGGCAACGCCAACTCTAGCGAAAGTTTTACCGCCTCCAGTGCGAAAAATTATTGGGGATCTGTCTGATCGCGAAAAAGTCTTAATCGGATTGGATCTGCTGTATGAAGAACTTCGGGATGGAGAGATAGATTTTTAGAGCATGTTCAAATTTTATGAGATAATAGCAGATTCGAGATCTATTCTCAGATGACGGCGATTTCAGTTATATCTTTAAATTTGACGAAGAAATATGAGTCCATTTAATCTAGATGAGCAAAAACCCAATGAATTTACCACCCCAGGAGTCCATAAAATTCGGACGATGATTGAAGGGTTCGATGAGATCAGCCATGGGGGGTTACCTGTGGCTCGAACCACATTGGTGAGTGGCACCTCTGGTACGGGGAAAACATTGTTTACGGTTCAGTTTCTTTATAATGGGATCACTCAATTTGATGATCCGGGTGTCTTCGTTACCTTTGAAGAATCTCCCAACGATATTATTAAAAATTCCCATAGCTTAGGCTGGGATCTGCAAAAGTTAATTGATGACGGCAAACTTTTTATTCTGGATGCTTCTCCTGATCCCGAAGGACAAGAAGTTGTCGGCAACTTTGATCTGTCTGCTTTAATTGAGCGGATTCAATACGCTATTCGGAAGTACAAAGCCAAACGGGTTTCGGTTGATTCCATCACCGCCATATTTCAACAATACGATGCGGCTTCAGTGGTGCGGCGAGAAATTTTTCGCTTAGTCGCTCGTCTCAAGCAAATTGGCGTGACTACTGTGATGACAACGGAGCGCGTTGAAGAGTATGGACCCGTAGCCCGGTTTGGTGTGGAAGAGTTTGTCTCCGATAATGTGGTAATTATTCGCAATGTTTTGGAAGGAGAACGGCGACGCCGCACCATTGAAATTCTCAAGCTACGGGGTACAACCCACATGAAAGGGGAATACCCGTTTACCCTAAGCAATCAAGGTTTTAATATCTTCCCCTTAGGTGCCATGCAATTAACTCAGCGTTCGTCTAATGTTCGGGTATCCTCTGGAATTCCAACCCTGGATGAAATGTGTGGCGGTGGCTTCTTTAAAGATTCCATTATTCTAGCAACGGGAGCTACGGGAACCGGAAAAACCTTATTAGTCAGTAAGTTTATTCATGATGCTTGTTTAAATGAAGAACGGGCGATTCTCTTTGCTTACGAAGAATCTAGAGCGCAGCTCACGCGAAACGGTTTATCCTGGGGAATCAATTTCGAGGAAATGGAGGAAAAAGGATTATTGAAAATTCTTTGTTCTTACCCAGAATCAGCAGGAGTAGAAGACCACTTACAAATTATTCAAACCCAAATTCAGGAGTTCAAACCCTCTCGGATTGCCATTGATTCTCTTTCGGCGTTAGCGCGGGGAGTGAGCAATAATGCATTCCGTCAGTTCGTGATTGGTGTGACGGGTTACGCGAAGCAAGAAGAAATTACCGGGTTTTTTACCAATACAACGGATCAATTTATGGGATCGAATTCAATTACAGATTCCCATATTTCTACGATTACTGATACAATTTTAATGTTGCAATACGTAGAAATTCGCGGGCAAATGTCCCGGGCACTTAATGTATTTAAAATGCGGGGGTCTTGGCACGATACCGGAATTCGAGAGTATCTAATTAGCAAAGATGGGGCAGAAATTAAAGATTCATTCCGCAATTACGAGCGGATTATCAGTGGTTCTCCCAGTCGGATTACGGTTGACGAAAAGAGTGAACTCTCGCGGATTGTGCAAGGTGTGCGGCAAAAGTCAACGGAATAGTTATTTGTCTTATGTCTTATGTCTTATGTCTTATGTCAGGATTTGGTGTTAGAGCGGGTTTTGTTGAGATGTTATCACTGAGATTCTAATTAAATAAGGGCGGGTTTTGTTGTTCCGTTATTGGTGAGGAGGGCGGGTTTTGTTGTTCCGTTATTGGTGAGGAGGGCGGGTTTTGTTGTTCCGTTATTGGTAAGGAGGGCGGGTTTTGTTGTTCCGTTATTGGTGGATATTTGAATTGAGTCCCTAAACCCGCCCCTACACCGCCCCTACATCCGCCCCTACACCGCCCCTACAGCCGCCTCTACAATTGATTCGCGATCGCGTCTACTAATCGATCGATTTCCTCATAGTCTGTAAAGTAATGAACGCAGGCGCGAATGCAGTCGGGATCGCGAAGAGTGCGAAGCTGAAACCCCTTCTCTTCCAAGGCTTTAACCAGTTGGGAGGAGGGGGTATTATTAGTTAAAACAAAGGAGACTAAACCTGCTTGGGGGGGAGAGGTTAATAAGCAACGCACCGAGTTTAACTCAGATAGGCGTTGCCAAAGATACTGACTGCGCTGACAAATTTCTGTGTAGCGACTTTGATCCGTTCCCCATTGCTGATGAGTCGCGATCGCCTCTCGCAATCCAACATAGAGAGGATAGGCGGATGTCGCGACTTCAAAGCGTTCTCCATCGGGTTTCCAGCCAATGGGTTTACCTCTGTTGTCCATCGTAATACCACGCCAACCAATAAATGTAGGATGCAGGTGTTCTAATACCTCAGGTTTCACGTATAAACCGCCAACCCCAGCCGGTCCACACCACCATTTATGACCTGTAAAGGCATAAAAGTCTACCCCAAGTTCGCTTAAATTTAAGGGTAAAGAACCAACAGATTGAGCCGCATCGACTAAAATTCGGATCGGGGTACTTTCTGTCGCCGTATTACGACAGGTTTCCACAATTTCTTTTAAGGGCAAAACTTGACCCGTATTCCAGAGGATATGACTGAGAACGACTAAGCGGGTACGCGGTGTCAGGTGTTGTTTGATTACGGCGGTAGGATCACCCTGGTTCAGCGTCGCCATAATCGGACAGGTGGACACCTCTACGCCAAATCGCCGTCCAATCTCTTCTGCTGTCGCCACAATACCCGGATGTTCACAATCCGTCAGCAGGATGCGATCGCCGACTTGCCAGTCTATTCCCCAGAAGGCAATATTACAGCCAACGGTCACGTTTTCAGTGAGAGTAATGGTTTCTGGCGGCGTTCTCAATTCAGAGGCGATCGCGTATCGGGTGTGCTGGGTTTGTTCCATCACCCATCCATAGACCTTACTGGAGAAGGGTCCATGCTCCTGAGTATACTCATAAGCCTGTTGAATCGCCATTAACGACCTTGAGGGGAGAGTCCCTTGACCACCAAAGTTGAAATAGGCTTTGTTGGCTAAAGCCGGAAACTGCTGTCGATGGTGTTGCAGATGAGTTGATGCACCAGAGATGTCTGTCATGGAAAAGTCAGTGATGGGCTATGGTCTTGCTATTATCCTCCCTTCTGGGAACTCCCTTGGCAAGTTTATTGAACCCCCATTTTATCCTGATTTTTCACGGTATATGGCGCAACGTGAGTTCCAGACGTTGCATTCAACCTCTGGAACAACTATCTCAGGTTTCTAGACTTCCCATAAAAAGTCAACAATTTTGTCAACCCGATAAGCATATCTACCGATGTCGTTTCCGGGAAATCAGCCATTCTGCGTAGGATGATTCAGTAAATTAACGGAGTTTTTATTAGCAGAAGTAAAAGTATCCTAGAAATTGGCATAGATCTAATAAAGATTCCTATTTTTATTGATTTACCGCCCCTTTAGTGTTTCCGCCAAATATCCCCATGAGTAAGATCTTATTGATTGAAGATAGTATCAGCCAGTTAGCATTGATGAATCTTTACCTGCGCGATAGCGGTCATCGGATCATCAATCTAACCAATCCGAAAGAAGCGCTGAACAAGGCTATACTGTATCAACCCCATGTCATTGTCACTGACTTAATGATGCCAGAAATGAATGGGTTTGAGGTGTGTCGTCTGCTCAAAAAACATCCAGAGACTCAGAACATTCCCATTGTTATATGTTCGGCTAAAAATCATAAAATCGACCAAATTTGGGGTATGAAACAGGGGGCTATTGCCCACTTAAGCAAACCGTTTTCTCGCGACCAACTGGTTCAAATCATTAATAAAGCTCGTCTCAGTTCGCCGAAAAATTATCAACAGTATAGACTGCGCGAATTAGTTGAACTCTATCCCCTTGAATGGGGAACCCTGGCAAATGTTGGTTAATCGGATTTACTGGACTTTGGACAAACAAAGTGCGATCGCTGTTGGGAATCTGGTGTTTTTTGATCGGGTTTCCGGTTAATATTAAAATATGATATCGGGACATAAAACCCAATGTAGGGGCGGGTTTAGGGACAAAATTAATGGAGCCACC
>JGI12140J13697_1001652_pt1 | contig 10590 bp, 6 predicted proteins | sample ElkSlonscriptome_5_FD_13697 | JGI IMG/M metagenome (IMG submission 13697) | reverse complement strand
TGTACTCTATAGGGGCGGGTTTAGAGATATCCGGGTGAAAACCTTCCCGTTAGTGGTAAAACCCGCCCCTACAACTGTCATAATTCTCCCCTCCTTACTCGTCTTCCAGATGCACTGTGGCACGTCTTTACATTGCTTCCCCATCTCCCCCTACATCGGAAATGGGGTTTGGAGACCAAACCCCTACTGTTCCCATCTGACACACCGAGCGAAGTCGAGGTGTTCCCCATCTCCCCCATCTCTCTATTGCCTCACCCAGAAAACGTGTGCTGGAATACCCTGAGGGTTGAGTTCGACATAGTTATGTCCGCCCAACCAGGTGTAGTGGGTATCGCTGAGTAGATCATGGAGATAATATTCCCGATAGGGGTCAATCCCTAAGGATTCTAAGGGCAAATCAATGAAGCCTGCTTGCATCCACTGAGGGTCAAAACTGACCACCATTAGCATCACATCCTTGAAATCCTCAGTCTGTTTGCTGTAACAAATAATATGGTGATTATCCGTGTGATGAAACCGCAAACTGCCGTTACTTTGCAACGCGGGATGTTCCCGACGGGCAAAATTGACCCGGGTAATCAAGTCTTTGATTGTATAAGGACTATCTAAATCCCACTCCCGAATCTGATATTTCTCTGAGTGTAAATACTCTTCGCTACCGGGTTTCAGCGCCCGATTTTCGCACACTTCAAACGCGGGTCCATAAACCCCATAGTTTGCCGTTAAGGTTGCTGCTAGCACTAAGCGAATAATACAGGCAGGGCGTCCCCCATGCTGAATAAACTCATGCAAAATATCGGGGGTATTGGGCCAAAAGTTAGGGCGAAAGATGTCGTAGGCGGCGGTTTGGGTGAGTTCGGTGAGATATTGGGTCATTTCCCACTTACTATTACGCCAAGTGAAATAGGTATAGGATTGGGTAAATCCTAACTTGGCGAGGCGATACATTACCTTGGGACGGGTAAAGGATTCCGAGAGGTAAATTAAATCGGGATAGGTTTGTCTCAAATCCGCAATCACCCATTCCCAAAAGTCGAATGCCTTGGTATGAGGGTTATCGACTCGGAAAATCCGCACGCCTTTTTCAATCCAAAAGAGCATGACACTCCGTAGTTCTTGCCACAGATTTTGCCAGTCTGGGGTTTCAAAGTCAATCGGATAAATATCCTGATATTTTTTCGGCGGATTCTCGGCGTATTGAATCGTCCCATCAGGGCGACTACGGAACCATTGGGGATTTTCTTTAACGTAGGGGTGATCTGGAGAACATTGGAAGGCTAAGTCTAGGGCGATTTCAATCCCATGTTCGGCGGCTTTGGCGACAAATTCTTCAAAGTCAGCCATGGTTCCTAACTGAGGATGAACCGCCCTGTGTCCGCCTTCGGCTGCACCAATACCCCAGGGTACACCTACATCGTCAGGTTGGGCGACATTGGTGTTATTTTTCCCTTTGCGATATTGTTTGCCAATGGGGTGAATCGGGGGTAAATACAGGACATCAAACCCCATACTGGCAATATAGGGTAAGCGGGCTTGAGCATCTTTGAATGTGCCATGTTTGCCCGGTTCACCACAGGAACGGGGAAACATTTCGTACCAGGTGCTAAACCTTGCCCGTTCTCGGTCTACGATAATTTTCAGTTCTTTGTGGTAGGTGCTGGCAAATTTGCGATCGGGGTATTTTGCCATTAGAGTCGCCAGTTCTGGGGAAATGGCTTTATCGCCTAAAATGGGTTGGGCGACATCTTGCGATCGCAATGTCGTGACCCAGGTTTTCAACTGTGCCGCATCATCCCCACTGGCACGTTTAACCGCGTCTTCGACTAAGTTTGCCCCAATCAGTAAGTCAACTGACACATCCTGTTCGGCTGCCAATTTCTTGGTCATGTCCCGTTGCCAGGATTTAAAGTGGTCAGCCCAGCCCATAATGGTATAGACATAATCCCCCATCTCTGATACAGTAAACTCTCCCTGCCAGCGATCGTTAACCGTTGGCGTCAGGGGAACCTCAAACCAGGTTTGGGATTTTTGGGGACGGTACAAAATGACACCCGATACGGCATCATGACTGTCACAGAACATATCCACTTCCACATGGACTCGTTCCCCAACCGTCCGTTTGATGGCAAAACGACCCCCATCAATTTGGGGCAACACACCCTCGATTTGAACTCGTCTCCGACCTTCCTCTGGCAATGGCAGCATGATCAACACGTCCTTTAGCTTTAGCTTCTAAAACAGTCGCAGGTGCCCCTTACTGTCATACCGCTTTATCCTTCAGCCCTTACTACTGTTCCTTTGACTCTTGCTAAGGGACTGAAGTTGGTGTAACTACCTAACTGTAAAGCGTTTCGATAAACCTGTCCGACTGCTACCTTAGTTAACTTTACGAATTAATGTCAAGATTTCTATGCAAAATGTTAATAAATGAGACCATAGTCGAAAAGCTTACAGCCAGTAGACTACAGGAAACGGTCAAGCGACGCATCTGACCGAGGGAAGAGTTATTTTTTCCAGAAAGGATATTGGCATATTTACTGGGTTCATACTTGATGGTTTGTGGCGATGAACTCGGTTGGTATAGCAGTAAGTAGGTAGGGGCTGCTGAATAAGTCTTGTGGTGGGGAGAGGCAATAGGCAATAGGCAATGGGCAATGGTTTCAACCCTCTGTCTAGGGAAGTAAGTGAGGTCTCTCAGATCCCCGACTTCTTGGAGAAGTCGGGGATCTTGCTTAAAGTCTCTCACTTTATATAAAACGCCAAACCCAAACTATAAAAGCATTTGGCGACAAAACCCAAAATAATGTATTTTTTGTCTTGACAGAGAACCTCTGTCTATTCTATATATAATTTATACAAAGTGATTTTTATGAGAAAAGGGATAATCCTTGTGATAAATCCCTGCCCATCCCCAATGCAACGATAGAGATGTCAAGCCACCAATCCCCACCCAACCAGCGTCAACGCCGCACTCTGCGTAAATCGGGCGGTGAATACCTCACCCCCTTTCAGCGCAAACGACTGCAAAAAAATCTGCAAGAGGACTTATCGCCAAAATATCGCCAGCGCCTGCAAATCATGCTGTTAGCCGACGAGGGGAAAACCCAAGCCCAAATTTGTCAGGCGTTGAACTGTTCCCCCATCACCGCCCGACATTGGATGCTGATAGCCCGTAGCGGCGAGGCGCATAATTGGCAATCCCATCCGATTGGACGTCCTAAAGCCGTGAATGACGAGTATCTGCAACGCTTACAAGAATTAGTCACTCAGAGTCCCCGCGACATTGGCTATTCCTTTCGCAACTGGACCGCCCAGAAGTTAAGCAAACACCTGGCTACAGAATTTGGCATAGAAGTTAGCGATCGCCATATTAATCGATTGTTGAAAAAAATGGGACTCTCGACTCGCCCCAAACCCCCTCAACCCGACACTCCCACCCATCCAGAGGAGGATTCAGACAAGCGGATTGTGATTAGCAACCTCACCCCCAGCCATACCCCGAAAACCCAGGATGTCTGGCAATTCAATCCGATTAAAATGAGTTGAGGTGCAAACCCATTATGGTACAAACTCCACCCCGAATTTCCCGTCAACATCTTAGTGATTGTCTCGGACATGATTTTAGTGAATCGCAATTCACTAATTGTCTGAAACAGATCAAAATCCTTGAACCCAAACTCGGTCAATTTTGGCAATCGGATCAATCTGAAGCCGGACTTTATCTGATTATTACGGGCAAAGTTAGACTCATTGACGCCAACGGTGAACTGATTACCACGCTGAAACCAAAAGACACCTTTGGCGAAGTCACCTTTTTTCCCGATGAACCCTTTCAACCCTACTCCGCTAGGGCATCCCGTCATCTCCAATTATCCTACATTCCCCCAACCCTCCTCTTTTCCCTCGTCCAAAACCATCCTCATATTCGTGACCATCTGTATCATCGGGCAAAAGTCAAGAATTCCCAGTTTAGTTCAGGGGATAATTTAGCCGTAACTCCAGTAATCCCAGAGGAAGAGAACACCCCCGAAGTATTAACAAACGGGCAGCAAACCATCAGCAAAGCCGACTTTCCCAATCCTACCCAGACAGTCGGTCACCTCTGGCAACGGATCACGCGCCGCTATCCTTTTTATGCCCAACAAAGTGCCTCTGATTGTGGGGCGGCTTGTTTGGTGATGGTGGGTCGGTATTGGGGGAAAAAATTAAGTGTAAACCGCCTCAGAGATATCGCCAATGTTAACCGCAATGGGGCATCTCTACGCGGACTATCCGCCGCCGCTGAAAGTATTGGCTTTTCCACGCGACCCGTAAAAGCTAGTTTAGACCAACTCGCCCAACAACCGCTGCCGGCAATTGTTCACTGGGATGGAAATCATTATATTGTAGTCTATGAAATTACAGCAAATCAGGTGATTGTCGCCGACCCCGCCATTGGTCAACGCGGTCTGAGTTGGGATGAATTTAACGCCAGTTGGACAAATTATTCCCTCCTCTTACAACCTACCGCCTTATTACAGGAAACCGAGGAGGCGACGACTCCATTCTGGCAGTTTTTTGAGTTAGTTAAACCCCACGGATTTGTGCTCCTGGAAGTCTTTATTGCTTCCCTACTGATCCAAATCTTTGGATTAATTACCCCCCTATTCACCCAACTCCTATTAGACCGAGTAGTTGTCCAAGGAAGCAACCTCACCTTAACGGCTGTTGGTTTAGGGATGCTAATTTTTGGTCTGTTCCGCGTCGCCATGACCGGATTGCGGCAATATTTATTAGACCATACCGCGAATAAGGTGAACTTAGCCCTAATTGTCGGCTTTATTCGCCATACCTTCCGCCTCCCTCTTTCCTTCTTCGAGTCTCGTTATGTGGGGGATATTATGTCACGGGTGCAAGAAAACCAGAAAATTCAGCGTTTTCTTACCGGGGAAGCCCTATCCATTTTACTCGACTTACTCACAGTCTTTGTGTATGTGGGGTTAATGTTTTGGTATAGCTGGAAAATGGCGCTATTGGCATTAGTGATTGTCCCACCCTTTATCCTACTTGCCCTAATTGCCACCCCATTCCTGCGCCGCATTTCCAGAGAAATATTTAATGCCTTTGCGGTGGAAAATAGTTATCTAATTGAATCCCTCACCGGGGTTCGCACCGTCAAATCCATGGCGGTAGAACAAACCGTGCGTTGGCGCTGGGAAGAACATCTGCTGCAATCGGTGAAAAAGATGTTTTCGGGGCAGATTATTAGCAACCGCTTGCAAATTTTTAGCTCAACCCTAGAAACCATAGTGACGACAGGGTTACTCTGGTTTGGCGCTTGGTTAGTGATTCAAAACGAACTTACGATTGGACAATTAGTGGCATTTAATATGTTAATCGGCAACGTGATTACTCCCTTTGAACGATTAACCGTACTCTGGAATCAGTTACAGGAAGTGATTATTGCCGTTGAGCGGATTAATGATGTCATTGATACCGAACCGGAAGAAAATTTACAGGCATCGGTGCGGCAAAGTTTACCGGAGTTAAAGGGAGAAATTCAGTTTGATCAGGTGACGTTTCGGTATCACCCCGAAAGCGACATTAATGTCCTAGAAAACCTCAGTTTTACCGTAAAGCCAGGTCAAACCGTCGCCCTAGTGGGACGCAGTGGTTCCGGGAAAACCACGATATCCAAGTTAATTTTAGGACTTTATCCGGCAACGGATGGCAAGGTGTTAATTGATGGGCAAGATCTTACCAGTTTATCCCTACAATCCTTGCGCCAACAAATTGGTGTTGTAGACCAAGATACCTTTTTATTTGGTAGCACGATTCGGGAGAATATTAGCATTGGTAATCCCTCAGCCACCCTGGACGAAATCATCACCGCAGCCCAACAAGCTGGGGCGGATGAGTTTATCAAAAAGCTACCCATGGGGTATGAAACCCAGATTGGGGAAGGAGGCGGAATGTTATCCGGAGGACAGAGACAACGACTCGCGATCGCGCGGGCGTTATTAGGCAATCCCCGCTTACTTATTTTAGATGAAGCCACGTCTCATTTAGATGCTGAATCTGAACGAATTATTCAAACCAATTTCAACACAATTCTCCAAGGACGAACCACGTTAATTATTGCCCACCGCCTGTCTACAGTTCGCAAAGCCGATTTAATTCTCGTGTTAGATAAAGGAGTTTTAGTTGAAAGTGGCACTCATCAGCAATTAATGGCAAAACGCGGTCATTATTATTACCTGAATCAGCAACAAATGGATCGGACAGAATAATTTGTCATTTGTCAAAACACTGATTTCACGGATTTATTGGATAAATTTGAATGGGGAGGCAAGGGCTTATTAACACTGATTTCACGGAGAATTTGGTTCCTTACTTTTCAAAAGTTATTTGTTATTTGTCATTTATCAAACGCTTCAAAAGCACATCTCCACATTATGAACTCCAACCACACTCCCACCCCTCTGCGAACCTCTGCGCCAACCTCTGCGAACCTCTGCGTTGCCCAAAAAAATCCCCCCTCCGACTGGTCCTATGCAACAAAAGAACTACTAGATACCTTACCCCAGGTTTGGACGCGGGGACTGTTATATTTCTTAATTTTGTTTGCCGCGATCGCACTTCCTTGGGCTATGTTAACTGAAGTCGAAGAAACCGGAAGTTCCAGAGGGCGATTAGAACCCAAAGAACCCACCGTAAAACTGGAATCCTCTGTCGGTGGTACGATTATTAACCTCCCCGTTGCTGAAGGAAACCGCGTCAAAACTGGACAAACCTTACTCACCCTCGAATCTGATATCGTGCGTTCCGAAATTGAGCAACTTCGCAGTCAATTAGACGGTCAAAAAAATCGCCTAAATCAGTTAGCCGTCCTCAAAAATCAGTTAGACATTGCCCTCCATACCCAGCAGCGGCAAAACCAATCCCAAGAACTAGAAAAACAGTCTCAAATTGAACAAGCCAGACAAAACTTGAACGCCCTGGCGAGTACCTACAGCCTGGAAAAAGCCGAAAAACTGGCGCAAGTTAACCAGGCAAAACAAGCCATCGCCTCCAGTCAATCCGCCTACAATCAAGCCCACGTTAATTTAATCGAGGCAAAAGATAAAGTGCAACGATACCGTAAAGCCTTTGAAGCTGGTGCTATTTCTACTGACCGCTTTACTGAAGCACAAAACTTAGTTAAAGTCAACTCAGAACGCTTAGTTCAAGCCGAATCCGACATCTCCCAAGCCCGGTTACGGCTCAAAGAACAACAAGGTAGTTATGACCGAATTCTCCATCAAACCCAAGCTGAAATTGAGCAGGCAAAACTACGCCTACAGGAGCAACAAAAAAGCTATGATACTCTACTTCATTCCGGTAAACTAGCGGTTCTAAAAATACAGGAACAACTCAAAAACCTAGAAACTCAGATTAGCACACTCCAGGCGGAAATCAAGCAAAGCGAAAGCCAAATTGTCGCCAAAGAATTTGAACTCAAGCAACGAGTCTTCAAAGCACCCGAAAGCGGCACTGTCTTTGGTTTACCCGATAAAGGAGTCGGGGCGGTGGTACAACCGGGAGAATTAATTGCCGAGATTGCGCCCCAGGGTTCAACCCTAATTCTTAAAGCCCAAATGCCCACGGCTGAAAGTGGGGCGTTACAGGAAGGAATGGAGGTGAAGCTCAAATTTGATGCCTATCCATTCCAGGATTATGGTGTGGTAGAGGGCAAACTAATTCGCAAATCGCCCACCTCTAAAGTCACTGAAACTGCCCAGGGTCAAGTGACCAATTTTGAGTTAGAAATTGAGCTAAATCAGACCTGTATTGCCACCAAAAATCAATGTTTAGACTTGAAACCTGGAGATACAGCCACGGCTGAAGTAATCGTGCGGCGGCGTAAGATTATTGACTTTATTCTTGACCCATTTAAGAAGTTACAAAAAGGAGGATTAGAACTTTGATGTTTGCTCGTAGTAGGCACTTTAGTGCCATAAAACCCAAGTTCGTAGTAAGCACTTTAGTGCTATAAAACCTAACCCCCCAGCACCTTGTATATCCCCCTTCCGTCCCCCTTCAAAAGGGGGAGACCAGAGGATGCTTCGCTTTTTGTTCCATGGGGGAGACCAAAGGATGCTTCGCTTTTAAGCTGTCATGCATTTAAATTGGGAATGGGTAGCGAGCAAGATGCTCAATGTAGCGAGCAAGATGCTCGCACTACGGCAAGGATTTCGCCCTTATTGATATTAAGGTTTAAATGCTGAACAGCTTATCGTACAGGAGAAACACAATGATACCTTGCTTATTGTCAAACGGCGGAATAGTAAGCCCCCCTTTTGAAGGGGGGTTTGGGGGGATCTCCGGATGTTCAATACAGGCTTCCAAGTCGTATTAACTCCCCAGCAATTTTCATCCAGAAAACTCTAATTATTTAGGAGAAAAATCATGTCACAATCCATCACAATTACCAACCAAGACATCCTGCATCACCTCAAACTCGCCTGTCAGATTCCCACAATTATCGAAGGAATCATCACCCGCAAAATTATTAACTCAGCCGCGACTGAAGCCAGTATCCAGGTTGAAATCGCCGAATTACAACAAGCAGCAGATCAAATGCGGTTCATGAATAAACTGCTCAATGCAGATGACACCTGGGCGTGGCTGCAAAAATTTGCCCTTTCTTTGGATGATTTTGAAGAAATGGTTTATATCAATGTCCTTTCCGGGAAATTAGCCCAACATTTGTTTGGCGATAAAGTGGAACCCTGGTTTTATGAACATCAGTTAGACTATGCAGGGGCGGTAATGTATGAAGTGGTTTTGGATGATGAAGATTTAGCCCTAGAGTTGTTTTATGAACTTCAGGAAGCAGAAACCAATTTTGCGGAGATTGCTCAGGAGTATATTCAGGAGGAAGAATTACGGCGCAAGGGAGGATATTTAGGATTGGTTAAACGCCAGCAGATGAAACCAGAGATTTCGGCGAAAGTGTTTGCGGCGACGCCAGGGGAGGTTTTGAAGCCAATTGTCACGTCTAAGGGGGTACATTTGATTAAAGTGGAGGAGATTATTCAGCCGGAGTTGGATGACAAGCTGCGTTATCAGATTCTTTCAGAGTTGTTTGAGGGGTGGCTGAAGCGGCAGGTTGAGGAGGTGGAGGTGGTGACGAATATGGGCGAATCTTAGCCATTTTTATTTTGGGTGTAATCGCGATAATGTAGGGGTACGACAGTGTCGTACCCTGATTCCGTAGGGAGAATGTCAGATGGTAGTCAGATGGTAGGTTGGGTTGAGGAACGAAACCCAACGCTATCGTTAGTTAACTTAACCGTTCACTGGGCGGTTGTAGACGCGGAGCGGCTTCCCGAAGGGTAACCGCAGCTACACAAACAAAACCCGCCTGCGCGGGTTTCAAAGTAGGTATAAAAATCCACAAAATATAGTATTTAGGTATGAGTTTAATTGTATTAATTTACGCCTAGCCTCTATCTGTAGGGTGCGTTAGCGAAGCGTAACGCACCATTGGCACTTAAGAGCCGGGAAATAAATTTCCGGAACCCAAGCTAAAACCTGTTAAAACAGGTTCAAACCTTACCCGATAGATGATGAGGGTACAATGTCCATAGAGTTTTTTCAGCGTGATCGAGGTGAAAATTCCAAGGGAATCGTTGCTATTGATTTACGAAGGTGGGAACCATGATTAAGAATGAACACGAGTATCAGGTAACAAAAAAATGGGCAGATAAATTTGCGCGATCAATCATAACCGTGCGTCAAAATGAAGAAAAGAAACAGAATGATCCCGATGGATGGCAACTCCTCCAAGATTCATACCACAGTCAGCTAAAGACTCTTCAGGATGAACTTGCCGAATATGAAACCCTAATCTCCCATGATCCGAATCAGCCAGTTCTTCTTAATCTTGATGACATCAACAAACTATCAACGCTTTTAATTAAAGCCAGGATTGCTTTTAAACTGACACAAAAGGAACTGGCATATTTGTGCGATCGCACGGAAGACCAAATCAAAGCTTATGAAGAGGAAAACTATAACAATGCTACCTTTCTGGATTTCCTAGCCGTCATTGATGCTTTAGGGATTCAGTTGCAATCAGGTAGGTTTTGCGCCGCATTAGATGAGTTTTACCAAGAGCGTTTGGCTGTCGCTCGACAGTCTGATAGTTTCGGCGATAAAATTCCTACCTCTTCATAAGAATTGCATCTGATCTGATAACCCTTTTTTCCTTTAGCATTGTAGAGACGTAGCATGCTACGTCTCTACAAATTGGGGCGTGTTGATTACCAGCAACCTTGACGCTTACCGTGAAGGTAATGCAAATGCTAGTGCAGCGTCTCACCTTCTAATCAATGTAATCCTCAGAATTGGACCTGTTTGGGTAAAGGTTGCGGGCCTTGTGAATGCGATAGTCCACTGTCCCCAGAGTCCATTAATCGCATCAAGTTCTTCATTTGTCAATTCATTGAGATAACTCTCGTCATCTTGAAAAAATTCAGAACCCACTGAATTAAGGTTATCGATCTTGATAGTGGTCATTGACAAGTCTACTGTCTGATAAATTGGTAACCTTTTATTCAATACATA
>JGI12140J13697_1001626_pt1 | contig 10672 bp, 8 predicted proteins | sample ElkSlonscriptome_5_FD_13697 | JGI IMG/M metagenome (IMG submission 13697) | reverse complement strand
TCCCCGCTGATATAAACTATAGCAAATATCCAGTGTACTTCGTTCTTTGCCACCAAGTCTTGATGGGTTGTCTTCTAAAACTATAACATGCATCGTTTACATCAACCTTATATTTTGTATTTTCTAAATAAAAAAAAGCAACTGATTAAACTTCCCCAAAAAAACTCCATTTCACAGGCAGCAACGAGATTGGTTTTAAGTTGATTTCGATATTTGGCGACATGAAAGACAACTCGACGTAAATTTCCTAGAAATGTGCGGATAAAAATTATGGGTTTTTGCCAAGCCTTGGCATTGATCATCCGCAATTGACATGTGGCTAAACCACAACCCCGACAAATAAAGAGTAAATAATTCCGTTCTAATCGCCAGTGGGGGATTTGATGATAGGTATGCAAATCAGGATGATACCAAATTTCCCATCCAGCTTTATATATGTACAGTAAGGGTTCATAATCATCCCCCTGTATCATTACTCCGGGTAATTTACCTGTTAATGTGGGACGCGACGGTACAGTTTCACACCAGGCTTTTTTCCGCACCACTAATGAAGCCGCTGGCGGTAATCTTAAATTTTGCGGTTCAAATTGATGGGGGGTGGAACCATGTTCTCGAATGGCTAAAAAGGCTTGGATGCGTTGAAAATTTTCCGGCGGTTCGACTTCAAAGTCCCCATGAATTTGCCCACTAAATGCACCGGCTTGGGGATGTTCTTGGGCAAATGAATACGCTTGGGCTATCCAGTCTGGATTGGGTAAGTTATCATCATCTAAAAATCCAATCAGTTCCCCCTGTGCTTCTTGTACTGCCCGTAATCTAGCAAAAGCGGCACCTTGTTCCGGTTCCAGGATATAGGTTAAGGGAACACCAGGTAGCCAGTTCCCTTGATACTCCTGCACTACTTGGGCAGTATTATCGCTACTGTTATTATCAATAACAATAATTTCCCAGTAAATCTGGTCTAAACCTGTTTGCTGTCGCAGTTTCTCAAACAGCTTCGGCAAACGGCTGGCACCATTATAGGTAGGAATCGCTACTGTGAAGTCTACAGACATTGTTCTGTCATTAGTCATTTGTCATTGGTCTTATGTCATTGGTCATTCGTCGCAGAATGCTGGTAATCCTTTGGGGCGGGTTTAGTTATATTAGGGTGCAAAGCAAAGGTTAGTGGTAAAACCCGCCCCTACAATTTCCCCATCTTCCCCATCTTCCCTTAATCAAGCAGTATTTAGGGGTCAGTTTATTTATACCCAGCTACTTACCTTTCAGGGTAATGATTTGGTTCGGGCGACTAAAATAACCATTCTTGTATAAATAAAATGGACTCTCTAAACTACTCAAAACGAGTTGCCTTTGACAAGCGGCGACTAAATCGGATTGAATTTTACCCTGATATTTAAGGCTGTGAATAATGAGTTTCCGCAAATCGTTAACCGTATAGGCAAAAAAGAGGAAGGGGCGTTGCCAAGGTTTGACGCTTAACATGCGGGTGACAAAACGGCTGAGTCCAATCCCGCGCATAAAAGGAATTAAATAGTCTCGCTGTAAGCGTTTCTGGGGGATTTTATGGTTGATTTCCATGGCTGGGTTATACCAAATTTCCCAGCCGTTGAGCTGCATATAACATAACATTTCTAAGTCTTCCCCAGTGAGCATATTTCCCTGAATTCTGCCTGTTAAAATCAGTTGACTGGGAACACTGTCGAGGTACGCTTGTTTACGAATTACCAGTCCGGCTGACGGGGGTAATAGCTTTTGACGGGGTTCGTAGCGAAATGGTTCCTCACCGCGTTCTGCGATCGCTAAAAAAGGTAAGATAGGTCGTAAGCTGTCTGGAGGCGGTACTTCAAAGTCTGGGTGGATTTGACTGCCATACGCCCCCGCCTGGGGATAGGCTTGAGCAAAGGCAACGGCGGCAGCCACCCAGTTGAGGGCGGGAATGTTATCATCGTCTAAAAAGCCAATCAGGGGGGCTTGGGCTTCCTGAACGGCTAATTGTCGGGCAAATCCTGCCCCTTGTCTTGCTTCAACGCAGTATCGTAGGGGTATGTCGGGAGACCAGTTTTCCTGATAAGCTTTAACAATCTCAGCCGTATTATCGGTACTGTTGTTATCAATAACGATAACTTCCCAGCGCATCGATTCTGTACCTGTTTGGCGGCGCAGTTGTTCTAATACTTCGGGGATTCGGCTTCCGCCATTATACGTGGGAATCGCGACGGTGAAGATGAGAGACATAACAAGTCAAACGTTAAAGGTCAAAAGTCAAATGTCACTTTTGCCTAGTTGAGAAGACAATCGGTTTAAGTGTTTGTAGTTAGTGTTGAGGCACTGATGGCGCTAAATCGCTTACTACGAACGTTTAAGGTTTTTTAGAGATGCCCCTGTCCTGGATTCTGCTCCTAACTGAATAGTAGCGGAATTCGGGAGAGATTTTCCTAAAACTTTAATGAAGATTTTTTACGAAACCTGTTCAATGTACCGATTGCGGTTCCGGCAAATTTACCGCCTCCTTTTTCTCAAAGGTGAGGGCGTTATCCACACAATGAACGAGGATTGTATCTCCCGCCCCAAATGTATTTTCCAATAACTTGGTGGCAATTGGGTTTTCGAGTTGCCGTTGGATTGCCCGTTTCAGAGGACGCGCCCCATAGACGGGATCATACCCGACATTCACCACATAGTCTTGCGCCGTCGATGACAGTTCAATGGAGATTTTCTGATCCGCTAACAACCGTTCAATCCGTTTGAGTTGAATCTCGACAATTTGCCGCAGTTCCTTGCGCGTCAGGGTATGGAAGATGATGATATCATCGACACGGTTGACGAATTCGGGGCGAAATTGCTTTCTTAATGCATCGGTGACTCGCTTCCGCATCTCCTCATATTGGGCATCATCTCCCGCTACATTCAGGATATGATCACTGCCAATATTACTGGTCATGACAATAATCGTATTGCGGAAATCCACGGTTCGCCCTTGGGAGTCGGTGATGCGTCCGTCGTCAAGGACTTGTAATAAAATGTTAAATACATCTCGGTGTGCTTTTTCCACTTCATCCAGCAATACCACCGAGTAAGGGCGGCGGCGAATGGCTTCGGTGAGTTGTCCCCCTTCTTCATAACCCACATATCCGGGAGGCGCACCCACCAAGCGGGAAACGGCGTGTTTCTCCATATACTCGGACATATCAATCCGGACTAAAGCCTCCTCACTGTCAAAAAGGAACTGTGCCAACGCCCGCGCCAATTCCGTTTTACCCACCCCTGTGGGTCCCAAGAAGAGGAATGAACCGATGGGGCGTCCGGGATCTTTCATTCCCGCCCTAGCGCGACGAATGGCGGCGGCGACGGCTTCTACGGCTTCCCCTTGTCCAATCACCCGTTTGTGCAAATGTCCTTCTAGCTGCAACAGTTTCTGGCGTTCCGACTCCAGCAGCCGTTTTACGGGAATCCCTGTCCACTTGGCGACAATTTCGGCAATATCGGCTTCGGTGACTTGTTCCCGGAGTAAGGCGGAACCCTTTGCTTGGAGTTCCAGCATCATCGTCTCTTTTGCCTCGCGATCGTGCTGGAGTACTTCTAATTGTCCATACTTAAGCTGGGCAGCTTGGTTTAGGTCATAGGCGCGTTCAGCCTGCTCAATTTTAACCCGGAGTTGGTCTTCTTCTTTTTTCAGGTCGTTAATTTCTTCTAAAAGTTGTTTTTCCGATTGCCATTGTCCGTTAAGCTGTTGGTGATTGGTTTCGAGTTGCTCAATTTCTTGCTCTATCCGGTCTAACCGTTCCTGAGACGACTGATAGGCACTACTAACGGCGGCGACACCCTGACGCTGACTTTCGGCTTCTAGGGATAGCTTTTCCATCTTTAGCTGCATCAGCCTGCGATCAATCGCTTCGAGTTCCACGGGTTTGGAGGTAATCTCCATTTTCAGCTTAGCGGCGGCTTCATCAACTAAATCAATGGCTTTATCGGGTAAAAAGCGATCGCTAATATACCGATTCGATAGCGTCGCGGCGGCGACTAAGGCGGAGTCGGTAATGGTTACATTATGGTGAACTTCGTAGCGTTCCTTAAGTCCCCGTAAAATAGAAATAGTATTGTCCACCGTCGGCTGTCGCACCAGTACCTGTTGAAACCGTCGTTCCAAGGCGGCGTCTTTTTCAATATGCTTGCGGTACTCATCTAAAGTTGTCGCCCCAATACAGCGCAATTCGCCTCGCGCTAGCATGGGTTTGAGTAAATTCCCGGCATCCATTGTCCCTTGACCTGATCCGGTACCGACAACGGTGTGCAATTCATCAATAAATAGAACAATATGCCCATCGGACTGGGTAACTTCCCGTAAGACGGCGCGGAGTCTGTCTTCAAATTCCCCTCGATATTTCGCCCCAGCAATTAAACTTCCCATATCCAGGGAAATCAACTGGCGTTCTTTGAGAGATTCTGGCACATCTCCATTAATTATCCGTTGTGCCAATCCTTCTGCGATCGCGGTTTTACCGACACCAGGTTCGCCAATGAGTACCGGGTTATTTTTAGAACGTCGGGATAAGACTTGCACCACCCGACGAATCTCTTCATCCCGCCCAATTACCGGATCAAGTTTCCCTGCTTTGGCTTGTTCGGTCAAATCCCGCCCAAATTTCTCTAGCGCTTCATAGCGGGATTCTGGACTTTGATCGGTGACTTTTTGCGAACCCCGAATTGCTTTAATTGCGGCTTCGAGTTTGGGACTATCCAGGTCAAACCCTTTAAACAAACGGCGTCCAATCCGTTCATCGGCGGCTAATCCCAAGAGTAAATGTTCAACCGCAATATAATCATCTTCCAGGGCGACTCGGGCGGCTTCGGCATTATCCAGCATAATATCCAAGCCTCGCCCCAGGTAGAGTTGATCCACATTATTCACCTTAGCTTGGCGGTTGGCGAAGGCTTCCAATTGCTGCTTAAACGTCGGCACATCCACCGTCACCCGTGATAGAATCCGGGCGGCTAACCCCTCTTGTTCCACGAGTGCGATCGCCACATGTTCAACTTCTAGCTGTTGATTGCGACAGCGGCGGGCAACGTCTTGGGATTTAACGATCGCTTCCCAGGCTTTGTCGGTAAATTTGCTGGCGTCGGTGGGCTGCATGAGTGGTTATCTGCTTATCGAGTCTTGATTGAATAGTATCTCCCAGTGGCAGTATAACAATCTACTCTCGATCTGGTTCCCCTTCTCCCCACGGATCGGAGTTGGGGTTAGGGGATGAGGGGGAAAATTTGAGCAGTAGATAGACATAGCTGAAAACCTTGCCAGCATTGCTTTTCGACCTTAAGTTGACACCAATGAACGTCGGTGCGCCCCTACGGTTTCCGGGCGTGAGATTACAATGAAGGGTTGTCTACAGACAGATGGTTGTTCAAGGATAAAATTACATCAGTCCTGACCAAGTTTGAACCGTGCGCCCCCTAAGTTTTTTCCCAAACCACGGTGTATTCCTAGAGAGGGATTTCAGGGTATCTTGTGCCACTGTCCAACTCTGCTGCGGGTTAAATAACACCAGTTCGGCGGGTTGCTCATTGGCTATCTTGGCGGGGGATTGACCTAGACAAGACGCTGGATTTGTGCTAATAGTTTGCCACAGTTGCAATGCTGAACATACGCCCGTTTCCACTAAATATTGCCAAAGTAAGGGTAACGCTAACTCTAAACCAATAACTCCCGGTGGCGCTTCGGCAAAGGCAACGGTTTTCTCTTCGTAGCTGTAGGGTGTATGGTCAATGGCAATAGCATCAATCACGCCATCCCGAATGCCTTCAATGAGGGCGATGCGGTCATCGGGATTGCCTAATGGGGGATCGAGGCGTAAATTGGGATTATAATTACTTACATCTTGAGTATCTAGTAGCAAATGCATCCAAGAGGTGCTGGCAGTAACTGGGACGCCTCGTGCTTTCGCCTCTTGAATCAATTCCACACCACGACAAGTTGAGATACGCATCAAATGAACCGGAGTCGCGATCGCACTCACCACTTCTATGATGGCAGATAATGCGGCTGATTCTGACATGGCGGGATTTCCGGGGATACCAAAACGGATAGAATTCGCCCCTTCGCGCATCACCCCATTTCCCTTTAACTTCGGGTCACACGCCCATAACGCCACAGGAATTGGCAACGGGCGCAGGTATTCTAACACTCGCCGCAGTAAAGCCAGATTCGATAAAGGACGCCCATCGGCAAAACCCACGACACCTGCGGCGGCTAACTCAGCTAATTCCGTCATCTGTTGTCCTTCCACACCCTGGGTTATCGCCCCCCAGTAATACAGGTGAGGGGAAGATTGGCTGGGATGGGAACGTTCCTGCTGGCGCACACGGGCAAGTCCAGAAGGATTATCTAACGGCGGTACGGTATCCGGCAAAATGGCTAGTCGGGTAAAGCCTCCCGCCGTCGCCGCCGCCAGCAGTGATGCCCACGTTTCTCGTTCCTCATATCCGGGTTCCCCCGAATGACTGTAAAGATCAACTAAGCCAGTCCCTAAAATTAGACCTTGGCAATCCCGCACCACCGTATCACTTGACCACTCCGCAATTTTCGGTGCAACAGCCTTGATGATGCCGTCTGTAATTAGCACATCAGCGAGTTGGTCGGTTCCAGACACCGGATCTAAAATCCGGACTTGTTGCAGTAGTTCATTAGTCATGGGAAACACACAATTGGGGATTTAAAGACGGAGGGTTCAGTTGGTCTTTTTTCGGTTGCCACAACAGCGAAATACTGGACAAATCAGAATTCCCCGGATTGGACAATTGTTGCTTGTTGAACAAAGTCAAAAATATTAGCCGTGCGGAGACTATTTGTCAAGGCAAGTGTTCAAGACAAACCCAATAATCGAGTGACAAATACTCAGGAGCAAGAATGGCTTACCTTGTTTGTAGACCCAAAGCTATGGCAAGGGAAGACCGATAAATGGATGAACCTTCCGGAAAGCTAATGCTGTAAACACTTCTGGAGTAGAGAATTTCGTCTAGCGGCTATAGACTTTATTAAAAGTTCACACAATCTGGAGTTTTATCCTGCCACAGTCTTTGTATTTGAATCTCTTATCTCTCTATTTGGTCATTCGTCATACTCGCTTTCATCGAGAAGCAAGCTACGTCATTCGTCATTGGTCATTGGTCATTCGTCATTGGTCATTTGTCATTTGTCCTTGGTCGAAGAATTCTGGCACTCCGTTGGGGCGGGTTTAGTTATATCAGGGTGAAAACCTTCCCGTTAATGGTAAAACCCGCCCCTACAACTTTCAAAACTCTTCCCATCTTCCCCATCTCCCCCATCTTCCCCATCTCCCCCATCTCCCCCATCTCCCTCATCTTCCCCATCTCCCCCATCTCCCCCATCTCTACCCTCTACTGTCTTGAAACACAGGGATGAGATACTCTGACAAGGTAAAAGCATCCACGCCCAACTCGGTGCGTTCCTGTGCGGCTAAAATTCCCGCTTGGGCGTGCCACCAAACCGCCGCCGCGACGGTGGCGTCTAGAGGAAATTTAGCTGTAGCTGGCTGTGCGACTAAACCGCCAATCAGCCCCGTAAGAACATCCCCACTCCCACCACGGGCTAGGGCGGGTGTACTGTCTGGCACCAACCAAACCGATCCCTGAGAATTCGCGATCGCACTTCTGGCTCCTTTTAATAAAATCACAGATCGACTCAATTGAGATGCCTTTTGCACCGCACTGACGCGATTAGGAAGTAACTCAGCCGAATCGGGAAATAACCGCTTAAACTCACCCACATGAGGCGTTAACACCGTCGCCCCCTGACGCCGGATTAACGTGGGAATCGTTTTCAGTTCTGCCAAACTATTTAAGCCATCAGCGTCTAAAATCAGGGGACAATCCACCCCCATTAATCCTTGTACCAAAGACTTCCCATCCAGCGTCAAACCCGGACCACAGGCGATCGCACTAAATTTACTTAAGTTTACAGAATCAGGCAGTTGTGCGATCGCGCCACTGTTCGTTTCCGGACACCCAATCACCAGCGATTCGGGGACATGACTGACTAATAATGGTTTCAGCGATTCCGGAACCGCCACAGACAGCATTCCCACCCCAGACGCCCGCGCCCCCAGTGCGGTTAAAATAGCACCGCCAGAATATTGGGTTGAGCCACAAATCAGCAGCAGATGCCCTTCCTTATACTTATAAGTAGCGGCTGGACGTTTTAGCGGCAGACAATCCCGCACCATAGAGGATGTCACCCGCATAAGTCCCGGTGATTGACCCAAAACTGTCCAAATATCTGCCAAGGGAATACCGAAATCAACTAACTCCGCCTCCCCCAGATAATCCAATCCTTGATCTTGTAAAAATGCCTGCTTCCATAACCCCAAGCAGAATGTGCGACTTGCCCGAATCGCTGTACCCAAGACTTCCCCAGTATCCGTGTGAATTCCAGAGGGTAAATCGATACTGAGGATAGGTTGGGAAAGTTGATTCAATTGTTTAACCATATCCGCCAGATTTCCTTCGAGCGATCGCGTTTGCCCAAATCCGAACAATCCATCAATAATTAAATCACAATCCAGCAACGGCTGAATCTGCTCATAAAAGGGAATCCCCAAACTCTCCGCATACTGAGCATGTTGGGAGGTTAATTCCTTCAGCTTCTGAATCGGACGGTAAATCAGCACCTCGAAGCCCTGACACTGTAACTCCCGCGCCACCACCAACGCATCACCGCCATTATGTCCTGGACCGACTAACACGCCCACGCGCCGTGTTTGCGGATAGGGATAAAGGGTTTGAATCCGCCTCGCCATCAACCCCGCTACTTTTTCCATCAACGCCGCCACAGGCATTCCCGCCTCAAAGATACGCCCTTCAATCTTGCCCATCTGTTCGGCGGTGACTACGATTTGTTCAATTTGTTCGCGTCGCTTTGTCGGTTGCACAGCAGTTATTTCCCATTTCACCATCTTTGATTATTGCGTCGTCAGACATGGATTTGCATCAGTCTCCTGAAAGATGAGCAACGTGCCAAATCCAATTCCCCAACCCCCTTACCTGAATAAAAGGATGCATATCACCTTTGTCGGTTGGGTTGAGGTACGTAGGCGGAGCCTTCTCGAAGAGTAACCATCACAGAAATTCCGGGAACAGAAACGAATTAATCCGCTCGTACTCTTGTTCCAACCGTGCTTTCGCCAATTGATAATAATCCGAATTAACTTCTGCACTATAACACCGCCGCCCCTTTCGTAACGACACTATGGCAGCTGAACACATCCCGCCAAACGGTTCCCACACCACATCACCCGAATCGCTAGTCGCCAGAATAATCAATTCAATTAAACGTAAAGGCTTCTGATTCCCATGAAGGCATTTTGCCTGCCGATTTTTCAGGCGTTCCTTACCCCGAACTGCTGGTTCCGACCAAACATTCGTAATTCCATGACTATGATGCCATTTAGCTCGCATTTTTGACCATTGTTCCGCCGTAACTGGCGATTTACCATCAATGGAAAAGTAAGGAATTGCTGTCGGTTGACCATAGCGATTAGCGTAAGTGACAATCAGTTCTATCATGTCGGGTGGCGGGAAATACCACAAATGATCTTTGGTAAAATATTTACGAGTCGCCGCATTTTTGACCCCACAAGCCTCATTCGTTTTACTCAGAGGAAGTCCAGTCCGAAGCCACTCATAACGCAGCCACTGCTGCATCGGTAATTGATAACCATCACCCGTCTGAAGTTGCACTTCTCGCACATAATGTACGCAAACTTCAGTCACAATCGGAAAACGGCGTATTGTCTTACTATTTACATTGCCAGCAATATGGGCAACACCTTTATCCCAAACATTCACAGAACGGTATTGCCAACCCTCCTTGACCAAAATCGGATGAACGGTAGCCCAACCAATTTCACTACACCAAAACCACAACGTTGTCTCTGGTAAACAATAGCGTGACCAAGCCTTAATATGAGGCGTATACCAATCAGCTAAATCTGTTGGTGTTGGCGGATCACCTGGAAAAAGTCCTAGTCCATAAGCACCATCTGAAATGATAACCGTTGGCGCTTGCCAAGCCCAATAGCGGGTCAACACATCAGCCTGTTCAATTTGCACTGAATCGATAACGGTGGTAGATACAGCAGAGGTTGGGGATGTGAGTTCTGATGGCTCATTCCACCGATGATTAAGCTGTCCTGAGTTGTCCGTACCATACCCTATATGACTCACAATTCGTTGTCCTCTGCTCAAGTTTCACCATAACACCCCTCAATAGTCTATTTTGGACTATTCTAAAACCGACTATATCATCAAGTGGGGATGTAAACTCAGATGGAAAAGTCTATTTGTACAAAAGAATATGCCCTATTTCTGAGTCACCTCCGCTCAGCCAGAAAAGCCGCAGGATTGACACAAGCACAAATTGCTCAATCCCTCCAGCAAACTCAGTCATTTGTGAGTAAATGTGAACGGGGTGAAAGACGTATAGATATTGTGGAACTCCGTGCATTTTGTCAAGCCATGGGAATTTCTTTGAGTGACTTTATTCAACATCTTGAAATCACGTTACAGGAAATAGAGCGGTAATGCGTTATCAGGAAGCTCTGGAAATGGCTACGGCTGCTTTACTCAGGTTGAGAGGGCATACTATAGATGTTCT
>JGI12140J13697_1053130_pt1 | contig 10715 bp, 6 predicted proteins | sample ElkSlonscriptome_5_FD_13697 | JGI IMG/M metagenome (IMG submission 13697) | reverse complement strand
ATATAAATGAATTTATCAAAAGAGCCAAACCAACAGGCTTGTTTGCGAAATTGATTCGGTCTAGCAAAAAAGCCTTGACCAAAAATTTGATATAACTGGTTCGAGAGGCGATCTATGAATTCTAAATCTTGATAAATCTCTACACCATAGGCATCTTTAATGATTGTAGCGATTCTCTGATAATTATCGTCGTAAGGAATTAACACAATCGGTGTATCCGGATCGTGTAACCGGATACTCTTCAGCAGGGCAATTGTCTGCTCGATGACTTTATCATTGGCTGTAATATAAATTCCACAACTCATTAAAAATTCCTCGATTCATGTTGATTAAATAATCTAGGGCGTTAGTTTTAGTTTTCTCAAGATTTTAGTTGCCAGACTAGGCGGCTGATTATAGGGTTTGGGCTTCGTGGTGAATTTCGGACGTTTTTCGGGTTCATGAAGGTAGCGATAATGCAGAAAAATATCACGATAGGGAAAGTCTAAATTTTCACCGACACAAACTTTCTTGATCAGTTTAGAGGAAACACCAATGTAGTGCAGATAGGTTAAGCGTGTACCTTTATCGTATAATATGTTATCCCTATTCGTGAAATGTGAAGACGTGACCGAATTCCCCGTTTTTTGAGGAGCTGGTAGAGTTAAGGCAAAGTTATAAATGGGGATATCAGACCGCATTCTCATGTAATTTAAAACAGACTGATTGGGCGCCCGCAAGTATAACACGTCGGCTTCTCCTGCGGCTAGCTGAGAAATTAACCAATCTCGTCTCTCTTGAGGAAACAAATTTTGTTTTGAGGCATAAAATCCCGAACAAAATATTTCAGATTTAATTCTACCTTCATCAAACAGTTGAAATAAAATTGGTGATTCTAGGTTGTAAATATGTCCCGGATCTTTGTATTGAAAGTCATAAACGACAAAATCACTCTTCTCTAACTGTTTAAAGATGAACTCTAACGAATTCATGACCAACGTGTCAGCATCAAGATAGATAAATCGCTCAAACGGACTATCCGGATCAAAGGCACAGTAGCGGTGATTTTCACCCACTCGATAGAATTTTGTAGTGATTCCTTGCTCCTGCCATACCTGTAAAGCATGGGGATGGCTTTTCCATACCTGATAGGAGAAATCTTCCCAGCGCTGGAACAGGGCAGCATCCTCAAGCAAGGTAACATTTTTGCGATTGGCTAATTCTAATCGGACTTTATCTAACTGGTTGTTATAGGCAATTACACACACAGGTATGTCTGGACCTGCATTGGCTTCAATACTATTAAGCAACGCCACGAGTTGATCATAAACGGCATCGTTAGCCAGGGTATAAATTCCTTCTTTCATCAGGTTTAATTGAGTTTTGTCACTAAATTAGATATGAAGTTAAGCAGATTCAATTTATGCAAAATTATCTGACGGGCTTCAGCGATCGCGTCCTTGGCTTCATACCAAGCATCCGGGGTTGAGGTTACTTCTTTAATATAAGCGATGCCCTGCTCATCTAGCGTCGGTAGCCGCAAAAAGCTTCCGGGTGGCAGTAATTTATCTGCCGCCGAACCGCCGTAGTAAATAGGTAAACACCAGGCTAGTAAAGCATCCCAGAGTTTTTCGCTGACATACCAATCATTCCCGGCATAGTTTTCGATCGCGAGATTATAGTAGTAAGGTGCCATGCCATGCCATTTGTTTTTCAGGCTACCCTTTGCCTGCGCCCAGTCGGGTAATCCGCGCCCGTAGAGGTCAAACTCAAACCCGCTCTCTCGTAATGACTTCAAGAAGGCTAACCGTCTACGATGTTCAGGAGTGCGATCGATTCCAGAGGTGATCCAACTACAAGCGTGTATTTTTTCCGGTGGTATCATTTCATTTAATTCTCGGAAGGAATTCGCGTGATACCAAATCGCGGGCATATAATCAGGGGTTGGGGCAAAATCATCGGGTCCAGAAATGTAACCGCAATAGTTTTTCGCGGCTTCATAGTTTGTCTTGTGGTTTTTAACAACTTTTTCCAGGGGCGGTTCTCGTAATAAGTAGATTATCCGCTCTTTGGGAACGCCGCGTAACTGGGAGGCTACATCAGGTTTTGAACTCTTTTTTTTGCGTAAACGTTGCCACCAGGGGAGTTGAGGGCGAGGTTTGGGAAACGAATACTGGTACATGAGCAGAAAATCCGGCTCAGGGGCTTGGGAGAGCATTTGCATGTTATCCCAGATTCCACAAGGGTTTGGCGTTTGTTGCCATAGCCAGTCCGCTTGATTAAGCCCTCGATAACTACTTATCATTCCGACAATTTTTCTGCCCATGTTTTTTTGTCAGTCTACCGTATCAGTCTTAGCATTTATCCGGTCAGTCAGCCAACTGTAAAAAATTGGGAAATAGATTTTAGGGTTAAATCGGGCGCACAGACGTGCGCCCCTACGGTTTCCGGGCTAATGGTTAATTGATCTTGCTTAGGTGTGCCACACTACTACTACCAAGGACTACCCACCAGGGTTAATGCACTCCAGTAGTAGGGATGGGTAAAGTCTTGGTCTCCCAATTTGGCAAGCTCGGGGTTTAAGGGAATCTGTACATCTCCAGCGATTAGCTGTTTTTCCTCTAATCGGACTTCACCGTTGAGCATCGCCAGTTGAGCTTGTCGCAGGGCTTCGGCTTTAATCGGCGCTTGTTGCAAATGGTCATAAAAGCTGGTCATGAATCCTAGCGTCCCTGCATCGCTAACATACCAGAGACTCCCTAAGGCGGACTTTACTCCGGCTTGTATGGCTAATCCAGCAAAGCCTAATTCGGCTTCTCTATCGCCTAAGGCGGTGCGACAAGCGCTTAGGACTAACAGTTCTGTGGGAGGATTGTTTAATCCCAATTGTCGCAATTGATCTAATCTGAGTTTCTGGTTCCATAACTGGATATAGGAGTTAGACGCCTTCCCCGATTGAAACTCGCCGTGAGTGGCTAAGTGGATAATACCAAAGGGTTGAGATGAACGGATTTGCTTGAGATTTTCTAAGGTAAAGGCTTCGTTAAGAAATGCTTTACCTTGCCACAGAGGACCTGCGATCGCGGATAATTCTAAGGGTACAGCAGGTAAGGGGTTCAAATCCTGGAAGGTATCAGCGCCCATCGCCAATACACCAACATTCCGAATATCCACATAGCGAGTATCGGTGAGCGATAGACTAGGCATTAAGCCAACGCTGTAGCGTTCAACCAGAAATCCTTTACCATCATGCAGCGCCGCGACAGGTAAAGAACGCAATCCTGCATCCATGACAAAGGCAAGATTATCAATCTCTTGGGCTTGTAAGTTTTCTTCTAGGGGAGCAACAAGCCATTGATAAAGTTGTTGTCCTGGCGTGATATAGTCACGGGGAATCCTGACGTTGGTGATGTTGCGGCGAAATTCCTGAGCGACTTCTAGCACTTTCCCACGGGTTACTCCAGCGATGCGTCGCCGAATTGGGGGTTCATCGGCAGAGATGATCAACAGTTCTAATTGATCACTATCTTGGGGAGTAATTGTAACATGGGGTCCGGAGCGATTGAAGTAGTTATCAAACGCTTCGGTATTATTTGTTTCTAATCCGGTATAGTTGGTGTTTTTTGAGATTTCAGTTGGCGCAAAGCTGACATAAATGAGTGCGGGTTTTTCCCCAGTTGCCTGTTCAATTTCACTGAGAATTTGACGCGCTTCTGTTTCGCTTTTGATGGGAGTGCTTAAGCGATTGGATGCGATGGGTTGGACAACCGAGAACGATTCGATTTTCTCTTCTACTTCATTTTGTATTAGAGCAGTTGGCGAAATTTCGATTGGTGGTATCGGTGTTGGTGGTATCGGTGTTGGTGGTATCGGTGTTGGTGGTATCGGTGTTGGTGGTATCGGCGTTGGTGGTTCATCAACGTTAATACTAACCTGTTGTGGTTCAGAGAAGGACACGCGATCGCTCCCTACAATAGTAAAGGCTGAAATATCCCCTATCTCATCCGTTGGCGGAGTATATACCAACACATCATTGACGGAGAGTTCTGTTTCCGAAGTCACTGGTGTCCCATCTTCTAGCGTTAGCGTTCCGGCAGTGATTTCGCTAATTTGGATCGTGGTATTATCACCATTTTCATCTGCCACTTCTATATCTAAATCCGACAATGTAAATGTAATCGATTCGTTGGTTTCTGTCGTCGGCAATTCAGCATTGGCGGTTAAACTTGGGGATTCGTTGACAAAGGTAATCGTTATATTACCTTGGGAGGAGATATCATTATCTGGAATCAGAGTACCTGGAGAGGGAAACTGTTGAACAGGCAAAATCGTACTGTTTTCGCCTGCATTAATTCCACCTGCTGTTCCATTTATACTTGCATCTCCTACCGTAAATAAGTCATTATCAATTCCACCATTATGAGTAATGTCTACTGTACCCGAATCAGTATTTCCTTGAGTCGAAATCGTGAAGCCCGTTTCAAGTGTTCCCACACCCCTGACTAAACCGTTGGGAATTCCATTGGCAGTGATGCTAACATTACCCCCGATTCCATCAGCTAAATTAGAAGTGGCTGAAGTGTCGATACTCTCAAATATGATGTTACTTCCCACTAAGGTTACTGAATTACCTGTTGCTGTTCCGGTTTCCTCTGAAGCAAAAGAAGATGCCGTTGTCTCAATAGCTCCGGCTTGAATCCCCTCCGCAGCATTTACGTTAACTTCACCTCCCGTTGCCACACCAGCAACACCACTCTCTTCATCAAAAGCCGAAGACAATGCAGAAGAATTAATGGCATTGGTATTGATAGAACCAGCTTCAGAAGTTAAGCTCACTAATCCCCCACTAGCAGAACCAGAAGTCCCAAAAGATTCACTAAAAGACGAAGCTGAAGTATTAATTATGCCTGTAACAGCGATATCGCTTCCGGCTTCAATAGTTACTGAGTTTCCTATACTATTAAGTGCGCCATTGCTGCTACCTGACGTATTAATCCCATCAGTGGCGATCGTGCCAGCAGCAACTAAGTTTACAGCACCCCCTTGGGAATTGTCATCTCCTATGCTGAACGCTTCTTGATTAGTGGAAAATGTATTAATTTCGCCCGTTTCAATCCTTCCTCCTGCTTCTAAGTTGACTGCCCCTCCTTCAGAACCATACTCGTTATTCCCTTCAAAAAATGAATTAATCGCACCAGTAATAATATCGCCGTCCGAGGTCAAGATAACAGATCCACCTGTGGCAGAGACAAAACCCGTCCATGTTGAACTCGAATTAATTTCTCCTGTCGTAATCCCTCCAGGGGCAGACAAATTTATCGCCCCTCCATCTGTAAAAGTTGAGCTAGAGTCGAGAGTTATTCCAGTGGTATCAATAGCCCCACTATTACTTGTAAACTCAATGCTACCGCCTGCTGTGCTAATGTCAGCATTAACATCAATGTTATTCTCAGCTTGTAAGAACAAGTTTAGGACATAAATATCACTGGTATTACTGATGGGAGCATTTACGATAATATCATTATCAGCTTCTAACCTTAACGTTGTATCCACAGCATTCAAAGAGATATCAAGGGCAGCGTCTACTGTAATAGTGCCTTCCTGATTTCCTTCATTTCCTTCCTCTCCTGCTGTCGTAATCGTGACATCAGTGCCGCCATTGAGAGCATTTACGATATCATTGACATTGATTTGAGATTCAGCAGAAGGCGTAAAAATTCCACCCGTAAAAGTACCAGTAGGAGCATCATCTGTAATGGTGACATTCCAAGGATCAAGTAACCAACTCCCAGGTAAACCATTAGCGGCACTAGTATTTACTGTTCCACCAATAGATTCCAACACGTTTTTCCCGGATGTCTCTACAAAACCACCATTCCCACTTTCTGTCCCTCCTCGCGCTGTGATTGTCCCAGAAAAGCGGGTAAAATCATCAGACCAAACAATAACACGTCCACCATTCCCATTAAAGTTAGCATCAGCATTAATAGTTACTTGATTACCAACTACCGTGGTGTCAGCGGTTGGAACTGTACCCTCTCCTTTATACTCGCCCCCCACTCGAATTTCACCCCCACCTGTGTCACCGGAAACATTAATTTGGGCTTGATCGACTAAACCGATAACCGTTCCGAAAATATCTACATTTCCACCAACTGAGTCAGCAGAAGCATCCACTGTTCCCGATACAATTGCGGTTCCTGGTTGCTGAGGAATTACCGTACCTGCGGTAGTTTGTACCGTGTTATCTTCATTAACCGTTAAACCCGTTTCCTCATTACTCCCTGTGAGTAATTCTGGCAACATTAATGGTGTGATGGCGTTAGGGTTATTTGTGGATACCTCCAAACTTAATACTTGTCCTGTTTGCGTCAGACGCAAACGGCTGGTTCCAGGAACTGCCGCAATGGTAATTGTGCCACCAGTCGCTTCCATTGTCCCTGTATTGATCACATTTCCTCCAACTAGGGAGAGTGTCTGCCCTTCGGATACAGCTAAATTACCTGCGTTAACGATACTTCCAGGCTGTGAAGTGGCAAACTCAAAGGCATTGGGATTACCGACAAGGTTGATATAATTATTTGAACCTACAGCGTTAAACCAACCCCCATCGAAACCAATTCCTGTAGCCGTTGTTGCCGTAAAATCAGCCGGAACATTCAGACTAGCGTTAGCCCCAAATACGATACCCGAAGGATTCATTAAAAATAAATTGGAGTTACCGCCTGTGACTTGAATTAAACCATTAATGATTGAAGGATATCCGCCATTGACTCGCCCTAGTATGTTTTGGATCGAGGGTTGAGAAATAAAGTTGGCAATTTGTTCGCTGTCTAGTCCAAATTGACTAAAATTGTGGAAAAGATTGGTTCCATCTCCGGATAATGTACCGCCTGTGATATTGATCTGATCACCTATTGGTGTAACCTGAGTTTCTGTACCATCTGCTGCTGGTGTAATTTGTGCCTGTGCTGGCATACCATTGATAGCGGCGATGAGGGGAAGTGCCGCGAATGATAGGATCTGTTTCAACACTTTACGAATTGGACGGGTACAGGGAGGCTTTACAGATGAATCGGATCGGTTGATTGAACTGCGGCGTGCGATCGCCCAAGCAACAGCTTTACTGGCTTGCAGACGTTGCTCAATGGAGTGCTGATAACATATACTTGCTGAATGATTGCGATAATAATAGAGCGGTTTTTTAATGTGGTATACTTCTGTTAGTTCAGAAAGTCGTAAGGATAAATCGTAATCTTCAACATAGTAAAATAACTCATCAATTCCTCCCACTTGGTTATAAACAGAACGACGGATTAACCGGAAGTGAAAGGTCATGAATTTTTGTAGCATCCCTTCTTTAGAGTAGGGAATACGACACCGACTGCCATAACCTGTCACGTTACCACTTTCATTGATTACCTGGTAGTCGGTGTAAACCATCCCTACGTCTGGCTGAGTATCCAGAATTGCCGCTGTTTCCGCCAATGCAGAGGGTGCTAATCTGTCATCACTATCTACCCAACCAATATAGGAACCTGTGGTTTGGGCGATCGCACGTTTCAGGGAAATACCTCGTCCTTGATGTTCAGCCGCGATAACCCGGACTCGTGGATCACGTTTAGCATAGTCTTGGGCTATCGCAACCGATCCATCTGTTGACCCGTCATCCCACACAATTAACTCAAAATCTCCCCCGGTTTGTGCCAGTATGCTGTCAATCGCTGCACCGAGGTAACGTTCTCGGTTGTAGGTAGTGATGACAAGAGAAATAGCGGTAGTCATAGCATCCTCCGGAAAGGTGATTTTTGGGTTCTTGATGCGTGGATCATCAAACGGTGGAAAAACTGAGATCGGCTGGTGCGATCGCGGATTTGACCTTACTCTCTATCGTAGTCGAGGGATTGGCGATCGGCTAATTTTAGAAATTAAATGATACAGTTCAACCTGATATCTATAAGGGCACGACAATACCATGCCCCTACAGCTATTTATCAGGTTTTAAATCAGCGATATTCAAGGTCAGATTTAACCAGTTGCTCAAACTTTCACTTCATCGGCAAAACTAGCCCGACGGACAAAGTAAAAGGGACCAGCAATGGAACCCCAAATATGTTCATCGGTTACGGGATCGCGTCCCCTATCTAAACTGATAAACTGATTTTCGTTAATTTCAAACGTGCTGTCCAAATAAGTTTCTTTTCCTTTGCGGAAAACCTTACAAGCTTTGCCCGGTTCAACGTGTCCCTGAAAGCTTTTGCCTGTCCATTCGACAATCATATTACAACCAGGAAGTTTATCTAGCTGATCGGTGGTTAGGGTTTGCAGGCGGTTAAGATCACGAGATGCGCCGTAAAATTTTTCTGGCTCTTTAACGGTGTAATTTTCAATTTCAATATGATCCCCAACCACCATTAATTTCAACACCCGTAAGCGGTAAGGGACGTTGAGAAGATAGTCATACGCTTGTTCTACAAAGAAACTGACGCCATCTAAGAGTGACGTGGGGAGGGGACGCATAAATACCCGGATATGGGCGTAAAAGGGCGGATTGTCAAAGGCTTGTTGTTGGTTACTAAAGTCAGCCGCCATCCAACGGGCTAATGTGGCAATGTCAGTAGAATGAGTCATTATTAACAATCTTGTTAATCGAGATATTGGATCTGGATCAATCTTAAATTGATTCTATTCCCAATAACAGAGGCATTCACGTCTTGATTGCTGTAGCCTAGTAGAGTTGAGCGGTGAGCAAACCTCTGTGGATGCAATTCTAGAGCAAGCCAAAGATCTGAAACAAGCCCTAACGAACTTCGTACTCGAAGCCGACGGAGAGTTAGCCGTCGCCTTAGAAAGCTATGCGGCTGATCAGTTGATGCGAGAATCCTACGATATCAACCAGCGCAACTTGGTTATTGATACCTTCTTAACTGAGGGTGAAGTAGACAATCAGACACCGTTGGATCTGTTCCTAGAACACCATCCCAATTTAACAGCCAGCGATCGCACGTTGTTAAACCGCTGGCGAGATAGCTTTATTGGCTTGTTTGAACTTACCCATATCCTCCCCGATGGCTTTGAACTGAAAAATTGGCTCACCGATAAGCATTACACCGTCAAACCGACTCATCCCACAACTATAGACCAGATGCGGCGGTTTAAGGTTGGGGAAATCTTACTCACTCGCCTCGCCCCTGTCACCGATACCTACTGGATGATTTTAAGTCCCATCCTTGCCAAAGGGCGCTTGAGTCAGCCCAAGCTAGCCGTAGCCATTGGGGAATTCAAGAACAACTACAAAAATGCCCTTTACCGTGATGCGCCGGAACTGTTAGAACAGGCTTGGGACTCTGTAGCGACTTATCATCAGTCATTTGTAGACTTTTTTGGACGCGATCGCATTACCCTCCCTGGATACCAACTCAATCAAAAATTGGCTCAACTGCGGGATAAAATGACCCAAGAACGTCTAGCGGCGGCTGGGATTGATCCGTCGAAATCCCTGACAGAGATGATCCAAGATTCAGGTACGGATGAGGAGGAAATCAAATCAGCAGCGGTGGAAGCGGGTGCAGACGCCACAGCCGTTAGCAATATGTTGGATAACTCCACTAACTCTCCCATGGTGACGCCTAAGGTGGATTTACCGGACGATATCCGCAACGCTGAACAGGTGACTGTTTTTTCTCATCCCCGTTGGGGTCAGATGTTTCTTCCCAGTTACTCTAAGTTTCAGGACATGCTAGCATCCGACGACTGGCAAACTTATCCCAATGCTGAACAACGAGTCCACAAATACTTAAATGATCCTCAGATTAACTTGTTTATCTGGCAACAGCTAGCCGAGGAATATCCCACTCAACTGGAGACGGTATTACAAACAGTGTTAGATCGTCCAGATTTTAATCTCCAGCAGGATTTAGAACCCACACTTCACCACGAGTTTCATAAACCCCTAGAACCGGAACTCCCAGAAATTGCTAGCGTTCCCCTGCATTTGCACAATCTGTTTGAGTCGGCTGTCGCTGAGGTTCACAAATCCAAGTCTAAAGGTAAGCGGAAAAAGAAAGCCGCCAAAGGCTTCCAATAATCCCTTGGGTAGGTTAGGATAGGGCAAATTATCTACGAATATCTCTATCGATGGATAGAAAAATCATTCGCCTTTGCCTATTTATCGTGAGTTGTAGTGCGGTGGGACTTGTTGTGGGAGGAACTGCTGCTCAAGCTGAACTGAATCAGTGTTTAGGAATCGCGACACCGACCGATGAGTGCTTGTTGCAAGATCCCATGGTTAAAACTGTCGAAGGAATGGGAATAGGTTTATTAGCAGGCGTTGGTGCTTCGGTTGGCGCAGCTTGGCAGATTTGGCAGAATAAGTCAGTTGGTGGGGACAAGTAACGTTAATGGTTATTTGTTATTCGTCATTTGTCATTTGTCAGGGTTGAGCGGTAACAACTGCATAATTTCCATGCACATCAGTTTATTTATTAGTGCGGTGCGTCTTTTACCCCATCCGTGTCAACTTAAGCTCAACCCCTCACCAGAAGCCCCTCTCCCAACCCCCCTCGTTCCCCCCTGCGAGGAGGGATGACTAAGGATGCTTCGCTTTTATGGCAGGGGAGAGGGGAGTAAGAGAATCCGATCCCTTTTCTCCCCACGGACCGGAGTTGGGGTTAGGGGATGAGGGGGAAAATGTCGAGAAGTAGATAGACACAGCTTAAAACCTTGCCAGCATTGGT
>JGI12140J13697_1033012_pt1 | contig 10811 bp, 11 predicted proteins | sample ElkSlonscriptome_5_FD_13697 | JGI IMG/M metagenome (IMG submission 13697) | reverse complement strand
TGAGTTACGGCATAAGCGGCTGTGGGCCACTGTAATAACCATGATTCTAATACCTGCACACTCGATTGCTGAAATTCCTGTAGCAGGGTTTCGCGTTGTTCGGCGAATTGCTGTTGTAGTCGGTGGTATTCCTGCTTGAGGTTGTCGAGGCTTTCTGGTGTGGGAATCTCAGAACTTGGTGAAGTGCGATCGCGCGGCGGCGTCATCGGGGAGATTGATTCGGGTGAAAATAAGGTTAGCAATTGATCGACCGATATTTGCAATACCTGCGATAATTTCAGCAGCGTCTCTACCCGCATTTGCAATACCTGTCCTTGTCGCAGACGTTTCAGTTGTCGTTCAGACACACCACTGACACGACTCAGTTGGCGAAAACTGGACACGTCCACCTGCTGCATCAGGTATTGTAGCTGTTGGGTGTAATTAGGGGCAGACTGATTCTTATGGCTAGATGCGGACATGAGTATGACTGATCATGAGTAAGGCGTTGAATCAAGTCTAGAGAGTCTGGGGTAGCCGAGCAAGTATAACAGAGATGAGTCGGTGATTGTACCTGCCGTACATACAAACTCTTGCTAACAAATAGAGATAAATAGTGAAACCTGTTTTATAAGTAGATCTACGGATACTGATTCAACTAACCCCTTAAGTTGGATAAAATCACGGTGTTTGTTCCTCCAAGTCTCCGCCTATCCTAGTGATGCAATAAATCGTTGGCGTTCACCACCTGCCACTTTTTTATTCCAAGGGGGACACATCCATGACGGTAAACTGGAAAGCATTGCTGGCAAAAACAACGGTATGGTTAGCAGCAGAGATATTGCTCAATCTTCTAGGACTTGATAATCTAGCTGATTACAGCGAGTTTATTTTTGGGCGACAACTCACAGATTTATCCCAGCCAGCACTGTCCCAGTTGATGCTGTTTACCCCGTCCTCAACGGGAGAGGATAATCCTATGTCTTGGGTGAGTTAAGCTTAGTGGCAAAATTTCTCTTAACGGATGAGGCAATTTTGAGTTCCTCTGAATCGGTAAGTCCTCCACTGTCTTAATGAAGTGGCTATGACCGATAATAATATTACACCCTTCCGGAAGCTCTACGGGAACTGACTTCAGTCCCATGGCTGTCTCCTCATGCGCTACCTACCCTACACTACAGCTTTTATTTTCATCAGTCAGGGGTCACGGATCACGGGTTATGCTGCCACTTCTTTACAAAACTCAACATCTTTTTTGCAAATAGGGGGTGACACCCCTCACCCCCAATGGCTATAATTATGCTTAGTAGATGCACCCTGATAATCTAGAGAGTTGCTTAGGTGACTCTCTTTTTTTTTGTCCTTTGTCCTTTGTCCTTGACGAATCAGGACGAACCGATCTCGACATTCATTGAGTAGAGGGCGACCCGATCCAATTGAGTGGAATGGAGTTTTGAATTAGTCCAAGCGGGTCGCCCCTAAACGGAACAGGTGTTTTGGATCATTCATCCATAACGATCGCAATCATGGAAAATTCTTAACGCATTCGTCTCGCCGCGATCGCAAGTCGTCTCAGCTTGATCAAACTGACGGTAATGCAGAGTCCAGTTAATCGCCAGTAGGTTAAAGCCGTTACCCGCCAATAAGGATCACCCTGATCTAGACGTTGGCGACGATCCAGTAAAATATCATGTAGCCAATCTTGGTATTCCTCCCACTCTTGAGGTGCTTTTTTGGCAAGGGTTTGAGCAATCCAGTCAGCCAATTGTACATCCCCTTTAATCATAGGAGAAGCATCGGTTTTGACCGATCGCCTAGTGATCCGGCGATGTTGTCGGTAAGCCAGAAAACTCACGGTGAAGCTGAGGATCACTAACCCGATACTTAATCCTAATGCGACATAGCTGGGTAATCCTAGCCAGAAAAGCGCGATCGCTCCTCCACCAATAGCAATGTAAACGGTAAATTCAACAGCCAGATAAATCAACGCTTTAGCGATCGCTCGCCCACCACGCCGGATCAAACGTATTATCTGCGAAACGGTGCGGCGGCGGTGACGGTTTCGGTGCATCATACTAGAGTTCTCCCAGTGCAGGTTGCAAATGGTGTAAGGCGGTGAGGAATTGTTGCTTTTTCTCCAAGGCTTGCAAGCCAGAACCTGTGATTTTGTAGTAACGTCGGCGTGCGCCTGTGGTTTCCTCCGGTGTCTCATCACCCCAGCGAGAGGTAACGAAACCTCGTTTTTCCAGTTTTCGCAAGGTGGGGTAAAGGGAACTGAAGCCAATGGTGCGTTCACCATTGCTAGCTTGCGCGATCGCACTCATAATCTCCAATCCATAGCGTTCTCGATACATCAGCGCATTCAGGATCGATTCTTCGATCAGCGTCAGATTCAGCGTGTCGTCTTTGTTGCGAGTACCCATCAGGTTATCCCTTTTATATTCATAGTTTCATTCTATATTCAATTTTTGAATATAGGGGTGCGATCGCTCCATTCGTTCGTAGTAGGCGCTTGAGCGCCTCTATAATAAATGGAATAAGCAACAGAAACGCGATCGCGGTTCGTTCGTAGTAGGCGCTGAAGCGCCTCTATAATTAGCATTGAGTTTTATGAATGAAACCCAAAACGCATAAAGGTCAATTAACAGTTTGGAAAGACGAAGGGGGGTTTGGCTTTATCAAACCCGATCATGGCGATCAAAACGTTTTTCTGCATATCACTGGATTAAAGAATCCTAATCGCCGTCCCCAAGTCGGTGACATTATCCGTTATCAAGTAACCGTTGGCAACAAAGGAAAATTTCGTGCTAGCAATGCTGTCATCGAAGGAACGACATCTCAGCCTAGTCCTAAACATTTATCCAAAACCTCTGTTAAAAGAAAGCGATCGAAAAAGAGAACAAAATCGTCTTCATTAGTCTGGGAAGTTTTGTTTTTATCTCTATTTCCGATCGGTGGATCGGTTCACTTGGCATCAATAACATCAAATTTAATTCCTCTCCTGCTGTATTTGATCATGAGTGGGTTAACCTTTGTCCTTTATGCTCACGATAAGTCCCGTGCTAGAACAGGAGAATCGAGGATACCTGAGAAAACCTTACATTTGTGCGAACTAGCAGGTGGATGGTTAGGCGCATTCATTGCTCAACGCACCCTACGCCACAAAAGCAGCAAAAATTCTTACCAAGTCGCATTTTGGGCGATTGTGGCTTTTCATATCATGTTTTGGAGCGCTTGGCTGTTCAAACATTTATTCAATTGAGTGGAAAAATATTGATCAACTGGATATTACTCAATATCCTGATTTGATGGAATTACGAACCCAAATTGAAAACTTATAGCGTTATCTAGCTATAGCGCGTTTAGCTTCTGGAAAAGCCATCAATCCTAATTTCCGCCCATCCCAGGATTTTGCTAGACTTCAGATGACTTAGTTGGTATTCCGATCTCCAGCCATGACAGCGACTCCAGTACCATCCCAATCCCTCAGCGCGATCGCACAATCTACTCGCCAAGCGGCGCGACAGTTGGCGGTTATGTCCACTGATACCAAAAATCAAGCCATTGAAGCGATCGCCAAAGCCTTAGAAACCGCAGCACCGGATATTTTGGCGGCGAATGTCGCGGATTGTCAAGCCGCAGAAGCGGAGAGTATCCCTAAACCCCTGTACAATCGCCTGAAGCTGGATGAGACGAAACTAAACGCCGCGATCGCGGGAGTGCGGGATGTGGGGAAGTTGACTGATCCGATTGGCGCAATCCAAATTCATCGGGAACTTGATACAGGATTAGTTCTCAAGCGTGTCACTTGTCCTTTGGGAGTCTTAGGCGTTATCTTTGAAGCGCGTCCCGATGCGGTGATGCAAATTAGTTCCCTGGCGGTAAAATCGGGGAATGGGGTGATTCTCAAAGGGGGGAAGGAAGCCGTTCGATCCTGTGAAGCGATTGTCAATGCGATTCATAAAGGATTATCCACGAGTTCCGTTGATCCGGCGGTGGTGCAACTCTTAACCACCAGAGAGGAGACAATGGCGCTATTGCAATTGGATGACTACATTGATTTAATTATTCCCAGAGGCTCGAATTCCTTTGTTCGCTTCGTTCAAGATAATACCCGGATTCCGGTATTGGGTCATGCTGATGGAATCTGTCATGGTTATATCGATCGCGCGGCTGACTTGCAAAAAGCGGTGGAGATTACCGTTGATGCGAAAACCCAGTATCCGGCGGTGTGTAACGCGATAGAAACGCTACTGGTGCATCGTGCGATCGCGCCTAGCTTTCTTCCCCTAGCCGCAAAAGCCTTAAAAGAACGGCTGGTGGAACTTCGTGGCGATGAAGCGACTTGCCAAATGATCGATTGTTCAGCCGCCACAGATAAAGATTGGTCTACAGAATACAATGATTTAATACTGTCGATTAAAATTGTAGACTCGTTAGAAGACGCCATTAACCATATTAATCATTATGGTTCTGGGCATACCGATGTTATTGTCACCGAAGATACAGACATTGCCCAAATATTCCTCAATCAAGTGGATGGCGCGAATGTTTTCCACAACTGTTCGACTCGGTTTGCAGATGGGTTCCGTTATGGGTTTGGCGCGGAAGTGGGAATTAGTACAAATAAATTACCGCCCCGTGGTCCTGTAGGATTGGAGGGATTGGTGACGTATAAGTATCAAATGACAGGTCAAGGTCATATTGTTGCGAGTTATAGTGGCAAGGATGCCAAATCCTTTACCCATCGGGATTTAGATTGAAGGAAACCTAACAATAATTGGTGTTTCATCTTTTGTCTTCAAGTGTTGAATATAGAGGTGCGATCGCGCCATTCGTTCGTAGTTGCGCTTCAGCGCCTCTATAGTTAGCGCCATTTATAATAAAGCCAGCCAAATAAACGCGATCGCAATGGCAATCACCACAGCCAAATGGACAATAGACGAGTATCACCGCATGATTGCGGCGGGGATTTTAGAGGATCGGCGGGTGGAACTACTTCAGGGAGAAATTGTCGAGATGTCACCAGAAGGAGAACCCCACGCCTACTTCAGTAGTGAAGCTGGGGAATATCTGATGCGGCGGTTAAGCGATCGGGCGATGGTTCGGTTAGCTAAACCGATTACACTCCCGAACAACTCTGAACCTGAACCCGATATTGCCATTGTGCAACGATTGGGGCGTGAATACCTAGACCATCACCCTTATCCAGAGAATATTTTCTGGCTCATTGAATATTCCGAGTCCAGTTTAGAGAAAGATTTAGAGATAAAACGTAAAATTTATGCCCAAGTTGATATTCCTGAATACTGGGTTGTTAATCTCAAAAGAAGACAACTGATTGTATTTCGAGATCCCCAAGATGGAGAATACGCTTCCCGATCGACGCTAACGGGAGGAATAGTTTATCCCCTAGCGTTTCCTGATACAGCGAAAAGCGCTGTAATAAAGTACAGTCGATCAAAGTCCCCCTTTTTAAGGGGGATTTAGGGGGATCGACAATGTACCGCATAGCAGAGCAAACTGCTGTATCAATATATCAGTTGATTCTATTGTCAGTAGGTAGATGAAGTCATATAGCCATTCTATAATTTATTCAATTGAGTGAATAAATAAGGAAAGAAAGTAGCAGATTCATGTCATTTATCCTTTTTCATTGATTTTATGCCTTGTTAGACTGATGCTGTTTTCGTATCGCACGGGCAATCAACGGGGCTTTCTTCTCTAATCCTGTTAAAGTTAAATCCCCATCCAGATACAACTGATACCACTGTTGGCGTTGGCGAATCACTCTTTCATCATCCTGTAGGTGTAAGCGTTGTAGTGTGAATTCTGCCCTTTTTCGTTCCGATGGTGGTACTTTGTCCGTTACAACTAATTGTAAGGAGGGTAGAAGAATCTCAAACCAATCGTCCCCAACTTGAAACGGATCAAGAATTTGCTCATCTACGGTTCGTTTACTACTATTAATCCACTGTGCAGCATAACGATAATTGCTCCACTCGTAGGCGAGATGGGGATAATTCTCGAAACTGAGATAGTGATCGACTGTTCCAATCGGTTCATACATGGCTGAATAACCACAAAGATAGTTAAAGCCATTGGCTAAGTCACCTTTAAACGATGACCAATAATCTCTTGGTCTTTTTGCCTCTGGATGATTAGCTAACCATCTATTACCAGGTTGTCTGGCTTGAGCATCAAAATTAGGTGGTTCAGGAGGAGGAGAAACGGGAATCATGCTTGCCGTTTTTCCATTGTGACTATCCAACGGGGAAAGAAAGGATCATGTCCAGGAAGAAGATGCAGTAGTTGTTGGTGAATTTTATCTTTGGTTCTTAAATCGTCAGGAAAGTTGCTCATATCATCGTGTCGCATCCAAGCTTCCGCCGCTTCTATGGCTTGTTCAGCTTGCTTTGAACGCGCTTGCTTCAGTCCAAAAATTTCTGAGGTTAGCCATCCGACACTATCACCTTGCTTTGTCCAAGGGATTGCGTCTAGGGTGACACTTTCACCTTGTAACTCAAATAAAAATAAGCGATCGCGCTCGTCTTTAAAAATGGGTTCAATAGATGCTAAGACAAGGGGAGAGTGAGTGGTAATTAGGATTTGGACGTTTAAATTGTCTTGAAATCCCTTAATTACCTCTAGAATGGCGGGTAAAATTGTCCGTTGCCAACGCGGATGGAGATGAGACTCTACCTCATCCATGAGAAAAATGATTTGATTTGATGCTTTATTTTGACGCAGTTTTGAGGCTTGGCAATGTTCATACCATGTCCAAACCAGCAAGTAAGCCAGTCCAAGAATCCGCTTCATGCCGTTTGAAACATGAACAATAGGCACATTTCCATAGGGAAGGTTAACCGTTGGAAAATCGCGGATATCTTCTACAGAAATTCTGGTGGGTTCTCCAGGTTCTATCCATTCTCCTGGATGGGGGGCAAGTTTGTGGATAACCTGAGATAGTAAATTAAATTGGGTTTGATCAGGCTGAATTTGCCACTTCACCCAATCATCAATTAAACCCTTACAAATAACTTTTTTCCCTGATCTTAAACCGTTCCATAGCGTGTTGGCAGTAAAGTTATAAGCCGTATCCCGTTTCCGAGCCGGATCGACAACAGAAAAACCACCATCAGCACGAGCGTAAATGACAATTCCTTTAAAAGGATATGGTATTAGCGGCTTACGCCATTGTTGCTGATCAAAATCGAAAGAGCTATGATAGTCCTGATTATTTGAATCCGTTGGACTGTCTACGTGGCAAGTGATTTCAGGTTGCCCTTGTCTTTGGGGATAAGCCGGTTGATCGATCCAGTTTCCGGTTAATGTCCACCAAGCAATGTCAAGTAGAAAGGTTTTTCCTAAGCCGTTATCCCCTGTAAAAATATTCAGTCTTTCAGCAAATTCGACATCAAATTCAGGGGCAGGTCCTACTTGCTTGAGACGTAATTTTTGCAACACGCTTATAATCCCCTTTTCTCACCACTGTATTTTTAAGCTGTTCGGCATTTAAACCTTAATATCAAAAACGGCAAAACCATTGTAATGCGTTAAGCGAAGCCATGCCGCAGGCTTTGCATCTTGCTCGCTACCCATTCCCAATGTAAATGCGTGACAGCTTACATCATTTTTAGTAAACGCTAGGTAGAGACGCGCCATGGAACGTCTCTACATCAACCTATTTTTTGGTATTTTTACGGCTTTTTGAGGATTTTGAGGATTTTGATTTTTTGGAACGGCTGCTAGATTTTTTCGCCGCTAAGAGTTCCAAGGCTTTTTCTAACGTAATATCCTCAACCGATTGATCATCAGGGAGTCCCGCATTAGTTTTACCATGCTTGATGTATGTTCCATAGGGACCCTCGTAGATATTGACGGGTTCTTTGTCCTCCGGATGTTCCCCTAATTCCTTTAAGGGAGTCTTGGATTTGCTGCGACTACCCCCTTTAGATTTTTTCGGCTCAGACAAGATCTCCAATGCACGATCCATAGAAATTGTCAATACATCGTCACCTTTTTTCAGGGAACGATAATCCTTTCCCTCTTTACCCTGGTTGTGGACAACATAAGGACCAAAACGCCCCAATCCCGCCTGAACTTTGCCCCCAGTAGCGGGATGAACGCCTAAGGTACGTGGGAGTGCTAATAAACCCAGCGCCATGTCCAGAGTGACATCTTCCATGTTTACCCCTTTGGGTAAAGACATCCGCTTCGGTTTCTTATTATCCTCCGAGACTTCACCGAGTTGCACATAAGGACCATAACTCCCGATTAACAGATAAATCGGTTCGCCTGTTTCCGGGTGCAGTCCCAGTTTCTCCGGTCCTTGGATTTTTTGCTTGAGGATCACCTCTACCTGTTCTGCATCCAGTTCCGAGGGGGTCAAATCTTGGGGAATAGATGCGGTAACGGAACCATCGCCATTTTCAGCTTCGATGTAAGGACCAAATTTACCAATGCGAACTTTGACATCCAGATTTTCTAGTTCGATACTCCGGGCTTCGTTGGGATCAATTTGGTCTTCCCGTTCGCGAACTTGGGTTTCTAAGCCGTTGTCACCCCGATAAAATTTCTCCAGATAGGGTAGCCATTGGGCTTCTCCGGTGGAGATTTCGTCCAGGGTTTGTTCCATTTTGGCGGTAAAGCTGGTGTCTACCAAGTCTGGGAAGTGTTTTTCCAGTAAACTGGTGACCGCAAAGGCGGTGAAGGTGGGGATGAGGGTCTTTTTTTGCATTTGGGCATAGCCGCGATCGATAATTGTACCGATAATGCTGGCGTAGGTACTGGGACGCCCAATTCCTTCACTTTCTAGAGTTTTGACCAGGGAGGCTTCAGTGTAGCGCCCTGGGGGTTGAGTTTCATGACCGATGGCTTCCAGGTTTTTGCACTCGGGATGATCTCCAACGGCTAAGGCGGGAAGGACGACTTCTTGGTCTTCTAAGGCGGCGTCAGGATCATCGGAACCTTCCACATACGCCCGCAGATAACCGGGAAAATCGATACGTTTGCCCGTAGACCGAAATCCGGCATCTTCAACGTCTAAATCTACTGTAATGTGGGTTTGGCGCGAATCTGCCATTTGGCTGGCGACGGTGCGCTTCCAAATTAACTCATACAGTTGTAATTCACGACCCGATAGTCCGGTGTCTCTGGGGGTACGGAATGTGTTTCCGGCGGGGCGAATCGCTTCGTGGGCTTCTTGGGCGGCTTTACTTTTGGTGCTGTACTGACGCGGTTTGGGGCTGAGGTATTGCTGACCATACATTTGTTCGACGCAACTCCGGGCTGCCGCGATCGCTTGCTTGGATAAATGCACCGAATCCGTCCGCATATAGGTAATATACCCCTGTTCATACAAATTTTGAGCCGTCCGCATCGTATCTCGCGCCGATAGGCTTAATTTGCGGTTGGCTTCCTGTTGCAGGGTGGAGGTGGTAAACGGGGGGGCGGGTTTGCGGGTGACGGGGCGTTCCTCTAGGTCAGTCACCGTCCAGGTTTTGTCCGTTAGCCGCGCCTGCAAGTCTCGCGCTTCGGCTTCATTCAGCAGGCGCACCGTCCGCCCTTCAATAATTTGCCCGGTGTTGGCGTCAAAATCACTTCCGGTGGCTATTTTTGTCCCCGCTAGGGTGATGAGTTTGGATTCAAAGGGGGTGTTGTCTTGGTCTAAGAGGGCTTTTAAATCCCAATAACTCCCTTGACGGAACGCACGGCGTTGGCGTTCTCGATGCACCAGCAGCCGCACGGAAACGGACTGAACCCGACCGGCTGATAATCCCCAGGCGATTTTTTTCCACAGTAGAGGCGAAAGGGTATATCCCACCAATCGGTCTAAAATTCGGCGGGTTTCTTGGGCGTGTACCAGTTGGTCATCAATCTCCCGACAGTTTTGCAGGGCGTCGCGAATGGCTTCTTGAGTAATTTCATGAAAGACCATGCGTTTGCAGGGTACTTTGGGTTTAAGGACTTGCAGCAAATGCCAACTAATGCTTTCCCCTTCCCGGTCTTCGTCTGTGGCGAGTACCAACTCTTCGGCGTTTTTCAAGGCGTCTTTGAGTTGTTTGACAACTTTCTTTTTATCCTTGGGGACAACGTAGATGGGTTCAAAATCCGCCTCTACATTGACCCCCAACTGCGCCCATTTTTCTCCCTTGACGGCTTCGGGGATCTCACTAGCCGATTGAGGGAGGTCACGAATATGACCCATTGACGCTTCTACTTGATAGCCCGAAGGCAAGTAGTTGCGAATGGTGCGGGCTTTGGTGGGAGATTCGACGATGACGAGGGTGGTCATGGGAGTCCTCAAAATAGCAGCCTAGCTGAACAGTCTAATCTAAGTCGTTTATGCAAGGTGTCAAGTCATTGATCCGTAATCAGAGAGTTTGAACCTTTCCCTTCGTTCAAGAGAACCGGGTGCGTGATTGTGTAGGGGCGGGTTTAGGGACTTTCTTGTCGCTATTGATGGTAAGGTTTGTACAAAACCCGCCCTGAGTGACCCTTCACTTCGTTCGAGGTAACCTGGTTTTGAGTGGGAGTGAGGTTCATGGGTGGTGGCGTATGCGGTGCATGATGGCTAAGTTAGGCGGTTGGTGCATCCCCAAAGTCATCACTAGCAAGGCTATGCCTGAAATACAGTCCCAGTTAGTCCCATACTACGCTACTGCTTTGGGTCGATCATCTATCAGATGTCTCTTCTTCTCTTATATATCTATATCCCATCTCAAGAGTAACTGCACTTTTTCCAGAGGGAAGATGGGGGAGATGGGGAGATGGGGAGATGGGGAAGATGGGGAGATGGGGAGATGGGGAGATGGGGAGATGGGGAGATG
>JGI12140J13697_1135745_pt1 | contig 10962 bp, 6 predicted proteins | sample ElkSlonscriptome_5_FD_13697 | JGI IMG/M metagenome (IMG submission 13697) | reverse complement strand
ACACGTTCGATGTACATGACTACAATTGTCTCACAGATTTTTCCCCAAGAGTATTAAGAAAATCTTAAATATACATGGGTACGAATTGAGAGGAGTAATTGGCTCAAACGCTTACATAGTCGGGCTTTCGACTTCTATCACCAATCGGGATGGGGGGAACTTCAGTTTAAGGGGGGTTTGGGGGGATCTTCCGCTCTTAAATACATGCTTTTGAGCAGTATTGGAGCAGGTTGAGTTTAGTTATCAGTTTTTTTGCCAACATTGAGCGTCAGCGTTCGACTGAGACGTTCGGCGAGCGCTCAGTCGAGTCGCGCTCACGCCGAAGTCCGAACCGATGAATCGCCGATAAGCTAATAACCTGCCTCCTCTTCGTATTCAGGGGTTTTAGTCTTTTCAGGAATGTTAACGGGCGGTGCTTGATAGGGTTCGCGCTCTACAGTATCTTCCCAAGCATCCCCTTCTACCTCATAATCCGCGTACTCATCTTTGTGCGGCGGCTCATAAGATTCAGGTTCAGCATAAAGGGGTTCTTCATACCGACGCGCTGCTTGAGACGAATCTTCCCATTCATCCCCCCAATTATCTTCTTCCAGTTGGGCTTCGGCATAAATTGGCTCTGCCCGTTGTTGGCGTATCGGCTCACGTATCAGCTCCGGTTCGGGTTCTTGCCAATCCTCATCCCACCGTTCCTCGACTGGTCTAGCTGTCTGGATGGGTTGAGAAATGGGAGTGCGAACAGGTATTCCTGTCCCCAATTGATTTTCCGGTCGGGTGGTGGGCGCATAGTAGCCTTCCTCTTCTTCCCGCTCCCAAGGAGCATTGCCAATGCCCATCCGCTCTAGAATACCCACGGTGAGCTGAATTAGCCGTTCTTGAGCGCCTTCAAAGACGATGAGGCGGTCTGGACCACTGCTGACAATTTCCTCAATCGGTAATTCATAAGTACTAATCACCTGATCCGGGATTTGGGGTAATCCCAACGAGGCAATAATCAGAGACGCCACCTTGCCATCTTCTACGCTAAACTTGAATCCTCGAACCCGACCTAAGAGTTCACCGGTTTCGGTAATCACTTCGCTATTGATCAGCGTACTGTAGGCATCAACGTCAACATCCTCAACCACATCCTCATCCTCAACCAGGATGACATCACCCACTTGTTGAATGCTGCTGAGGAGCATATACTGTGGCATTCCAGCCAGCGAGAGCAGGTTGTCTCGTAACCCTAATGCCACAACTTCGCGCCGATCAATATCTACGAGCAGCTCCTTGACGACACCAAGGCGCTTACCGTTATTGCGAGTAATCACCTGAGTATTTAAAAAATCGGAGCGCTGACGAATTAGTTCAGTTGTCATTATGTCTTGCAATCCTGAATCTCGACTCCTGCTGGAATGGTTATCAATAGTATCAAGGCTAATAATCACATATAATCTACATCAATCCCGTTTGGCAGACCCTAATTTCAATCCTAGGACTTGAGTATACGCTCCTCTCGCTTGGGTAACACCAATGGTGCGCTCGGCAGATTCAATCATAGGTCGGCGCAAACTAACAACGATAAATTGGGCAAGTTTAGCCTGTTGTTTGATCATTCTAGCTAATCGCTCGACATTTGCCCCATCGAGAAACATATCAACTTCGTCAAAGGCATAGAATGGTGACGGTCGATACCGTTGTAGGGCAAAAATAAAACCCAGGGCGGTGAGAGATTTTTCGCCTCCGGACATCGACGCCAATCGTTGCACCGGCTTGCCTTTGGGGTGAGCCACCAAGTTAAGTCCGCCGTTAAAGGGATCGTCGGCGTCATCCAGTTGCAGATGCCCGTCGCCCTCGGAGAGTTCGGCAAAAATGGTTTGGAAGTTTTGATTAATCGCGTCAAAGGATTCTTTGAAGGCTCTCAATCGTAGGGTGGTAAAGTTTTCAATTCGCAGCAATAGCTCAGTCCGCTCCGCTTCTAGGGTTGCCAGTTTTTCCGACAGTTCCTGGAGACGGGCTTGGGTGTGATCGTATTCTTCCAAGGCTAACATATTCACGGGTTCCATTGCCTCAAGTCGTTTTTGACCATTACGGATATCCCGTTGCAGCTTCTCCAATTGAACGGTGATTTGGGCAATTGTGTAGGGGCGGGTTTCACGACTCTCGTTTTCTTGGCTCCCAGATGGAACTAAACCCGCCTCGCCATCCTGTTGATTACCAGCCTCATCTTCCAGACGTTCCGCCGGAATGTCTCTACTAGCTTCCTCATCTCCCCCATCTCCCTCATCTCCCCCATCTCCTGTCTTTACCATCAGGGGAACCTCTGGCAACGGATCAGGTAATTCAGCTTGTTGAATTTCAAGTTGAGTTTGCAGGGTAGCCAGTTTTTCCTGCCTTGTCACCTGGGTTTCCTGAAGCTTTTGCCGTTGCCAAGATAGCTTTTGCTGGTTTAGGTGCTGGTTTCTGAGGATAGCCTCTACGCGATCGCGTTCTTGTTTGGCTTCCCCTAACCGTTGTTCTAGCTGGGTTAATCGGGCTTGGGTTTGTCCAATTTGCACGTCAATTGCCTGAAGCTGACGATTAATCTCGGTTTGCTGTTCTTGGATTGATTGGTGTTGGGTTTGATATTCGGTAATCCGTTGATAACTTGTCGCCAGTTTCTCATTCGTGCGCTGCTGCTGATTTTCTAAGGCTTGCAGTTGTTTTTCCGCCTCTCGCAATGCCTGTTCGCGATCGCCTAATACGGCTTCCTGGGTTTTAATTTGACTCTGAATCTGTTGCCATTCCTGGGGAGTTTGCTCGGCTTCGAGTTGAGCTAGTTGTTGGCGTAAGGCTTGCAGGTGGTATTCTTGGGCGGGAAGATCCTGATTTAACTGCTGCAACCGTTCCGCCGCCGTCTGGACTTCCTGGGTATTTTTAGCAAGGAGCGATCGCACTTGGGTTTGTTGTTCCGTTAGCGCCTGGATGTCTTTGCGGGATTGCTCTAGGCGTAATTGTGTCTGGGAGCGGGTTTCCCTAGCTTCTGTCAGGGTTTGAGTCAGATTTTTAGCCGTTGCCGATTCCCGTTCTAGCCATTCGTCACAGCGCTTTAACATGGCTTCAATATCCTGGAGACGATCCCTCAACGCCATCATCTCCGCCGAGTCACTGGTATCACTGATGCCAAAATGTAATCCAGAACGATAACTACTACTCCCTCCCGTCATCGCCCCACTACTTTCTAAAAGTTCTCCATCTAACGTGACAATTCGGCATTGACCCAAATAGGGACGCGCTGTACTCAGGGTTTCAAAGACCACCGTTGAGCCAAACACATAGGCAAAAATGGTTTGGTATCGAGGTTCACAATCGATTAAATGCACCGCGTAGTCAATAAACCCTTGAGCATGGCGCAGTGCCATAATCGGGGAGAATCGGGGCGGTTTAATTTTATTTAAGGGTAAAAATGTCGCTCTCCCCGCACGTTTTTGTTTGAGCAGTTCGATCCCCACCGCCGCCACGGCATCATCTTCGACCACGACCTGCCCCAAACGCCCACCTGCTGCGGTTTCCAAAGCAAGTTGGTAGTGGGGTTCGACGCGACCGAGTTGGGCGACTAAACCATGAACGCCGGGGATATCCGCCTGAAGAACAATTTTAGTGGCATAAGTGCCTTGGGCTTCTTGCTGTGCCTGTGCCTGGGCTTCTAGCTTATCCAATTGACGCTGTTTGTCTCGCTGTTCAGACAGGAGGCGGGTTTGGGTTTGCCGTTGAGTTTGTAACTCTTGTTCAGTAGCGGCTAGGGTTTGGGCGAGGGTTTGAATCTGCTGCGAGACAGCGTTTAATTGCCCTTCTAAGTCTGCCGCTTGTGTCTGTTTGCTGGCAAGTTCGGGGGCGATGCGTTCTAATAGCTGGGTTTGTTCGTTAATTTGGCGGCTAAGTTGGTTATGCCGTTCTTGGAGTTGGGCTTGTTCAGTGCGCTGGGGATTCAGGGTTTGCAGTAGGGTTTCAATTTGGCGGGTGAGGGTGTTTTGTTGCTGTACCCAGGTTTCTGAAGCTGACGCGATCGCATCAGCTTGTTCTCGGCTGGCGTTCAGGGCGGTTTGAGCCGTGTCTCGTTCTTGGCGGCGTGAGGCGATAATTTGGGTGTCGAGATGGTGGCGTTCAGCTTGAAGCTGTTGCAGGCGTTGTTCCTGGTGCTGAATCTCGTTCTGGGTGTTTTGTTGGTTCGTCTCTGTATCCGTCAGGTTTTGAATAAGTTCCTGTTGGCGGCGTTGTAACTGGCGACGTTTGGCGTCAAGGCTTGCTAGGGTTGCGGATACCGCGACTTGTTCCTCTTCGCCTAAGGCTTTGACACGGGTGTTGAGGGTTTCGAGTTGTTCAGTACCTTGACGAATTTCGGATTCTATGGTATACAATTGCTGGGTTAACTGGCGTTCATCTTGTTCTCCTTTTTCCATTAGAGATGTCAGATGAGCCACCTGTAGAGTCAGCGATCGCCATTTGAGGACGAGTTCCCACTGTTGTTTTTCCTGAAGTTGAGCCCGTAGCTTTTTGTATTTCTCTGCTTTAATCCGATCCGCCGCCAAGCGATCGCGTTGCGTGATTAGCTCTTTTTCAATAATCCGACAGCGATCTTCCCGTTCTTTAACCTCATTCAGGGTATCTTTCGTCTGGGTAATTTTGCGGTCAAAGGCGGCGACTCCGGCTAATTCATCAATAATCTCCCGCCGTTCTCGCGAGTTCATGGAGATGATGCTGGTGACATCCCCTTGTAACACCACATTATAGCCTTCGGGATAGACTCGCAGGCGGTTGAGCTGTTCGTGCAGTTGAGTCAGCGTGCAGGATTCACCGTTAATATAGTAGGTCGAGGTGTAGGTGTTTTGCTTAGTCACCCGCAGCCGCCTTGTCACACTCCATTCGGTTGATTGGGGAGTTGAGGGTTGGGAGTTGGGATTGTCTTCTTCTGATTCCTCTGATGCTTCTGTTCCCTCTTCCTCGGCTTCCTCGTCTGCATCTAATTCGGAGTTTTCCGGTATTTCTTCTACCCCTAGAAGATCGGGTGCGTCAGATAGGTCAAATGTCACCGTAACCCTGGCTTCAACCGTACTCCGTCGCTCTTTATTATGATTAACCAGATCAGGTAGACGTTCAGCCCGCATTCCCTTGGAACTGGATAACCCTAAACAAAAGAGGAGAGCATCGAGGATATTGGATTTTCCTGACCCATTAGGTCCCGAAACCACAGTAAATCCGGGCAGCATCGGAATTTGAGTCGTGCCGCCAAAGGATTTAAAATTAGTGAGTTCCAGGCGCTTAACATGCACCATAGGCGTGGGTCAGTTCAGGTTCGCTGTGTGGTACGAGTGTATCAAAAGAATAATGTTGATCAGGTTAACAGATATTATCCTGTTCCAGAGAGCGCGATAGGTTCAACAACCCCACGCTACTAACGTAGAGCGTGGGGATGGCAAGACAAATTGCAATTGTGTGATTCGTTGGCTAGAAACCAATCCTCACAAGGATTTGGGGGATTAGCCGCAAGGTAAAGGTCAAAACCGAACCTTGACAACTGAATGACCATGTAGGTGGGAGACCTACCCCCTAGGTGCAAGGGTGACAGCATCATCCCCACGGTAGCGACTAACCATCAATCCGTGAAGCGGGATGAAAAGGCGATAGCTAGGAGCCTAACCTAGTAACTCGTCGAGCAAAGTACCCACGGATAAAGCTAAGGCTTGAAGATGCATAATCATCGTCATTTGTAACCAGTGAAATAAGGCTGAAACACTGGAGCCAAAAGGCAAAGGATAAAACGGAAGTTGGCAATTAATTGCTTGACCAACAAAGCACTTTCCATAAACCCGGTGAAAAGCATCATCTTAAAGGTATACAGAATGGTCATTCGGAACGAAGTAACCTCCTGTTCACTCTCAAGACGGTCGATTTCTAGAGTAGGTGTTAACCGGATGTGGCAGGTAGGAGAGATTGGGAAACAAGCGAAGGCTCTGGGTAATACCAGAGATAGGCTGACGTTCCCACGGTGAGTTGGAAGAAAGAGTTGCGAGTAAGAGCAGATATGTCCAATACGAGTTTAAAGACTACGGCGGAATGGAAATACATAAACTGGCGCAAGCTAGAAAAACGTGTTTACAAGCTCCAGAAGCGAATCTTTCGAGCCTCTAATCGTGGTGATGTGAAAGCAGTTCGCCGACTCCAGAAAACCTTGATGAAATCTTGGTCAGCAAGAGCATTGGCGGTTCGTAAGGTTACTCAGGATAACACTGGCAAAAAAACGGCTGGAGTGGATGCAGATATTGCTAAGTGTTTCGACAAAATCAACCATGAGAAACTGCTAGAAAAACTGAAGACATTCCCCACCATCCGCCGACAAATAAAGGCATGGCTGAAAGCGGGAGTGATAGACAGAAAGCAGTGGTTCCCAGCATCTGAGGGTACACCACAGGGAGGGGTCATATCACCTTTACTGGCTAATATCGCCCTTCACGGAATGGAGAATCGGATTAAACAGGCATTCCCTCGAATGTCCGAAAATAGGAAAGAAACATGGTTCCACAAAAAAGGTACTGTGTTTTACAGTCCGCAATTAATCCGATATGCCGATGACTTCGTGATTTTACATGAAGACATAACTGTTGTCCAAAGATGCAGGGAGATAATCTCTGAATGGTTAATTGACATTGGGCTGGAATTGAAGCCGAGTAAAACGAGAATAGCTCATACTCTGTATGAATATGAGCAGCAGAAGCCTGGATTTGACTTCTTAGGATTCAAGATACGCCAATACAAAGTTGGCAAGCACCACTCGAAACAAGGTTTCAAGACCATCATCACTCCAAGTCAGAATAAGTTGAAGATACATTACGAGGAAATCAGTAAGGTAATAGAAAGGAGGACGGGATGAGTACAAAAATCTACAACTATTGCACAGACATTGCCACGACCAGAAAACTGCCAGAGATGGCAGCATTGGCAACAAAGAGATTGAGGAATATCGGCTCTATGAAAACCCATTCTGAAATCCGCCTAAGCCCTAAGGGTAATGAGGTACACATGACAAGTGCCAATTCATTGAGGAGCCGTGTGAAGGGAAACTTTCACGCACGGTTTTGGAGACCAACGGGTCTCGTGAGGGACTCGTTGAGTTTAATTAAACCGTTGAATACCGCGTAGAGTCTCAGTTGGGTACAGACACCCGGATACTTCCCTAGTCCGGATTACCTCTAAAACCTTTTGTCGGGTTGTTGTTAAGCCAAGACATCTTAACTGAGATGGCGGTAAGGGACTCGCATAGGCTGGTGTTCTGGAGACACTAAGGCACAGGTTTCCGTTTCCGACAAAAATTGGAAACGTTTAGGGCAGTTTACTGCCAAAAAAGTCCAGTTGTTGCAGCGAAGTACGGGGTTAATCGTCGTGCCTTCAACTGAACTGTCAAATCTCCCCTTATTGAAAGGGTCGATTTGACCGCTATCCCTCTCCACCCTCCTGAGCCTGCGAAGGATCTGCTGAGGGTGGAGTCTCACGCGAATACGATGAACAGGGTGATTGTGTCTACAGGGCTTGAAAGCTGTTGCTTTTCGGGTAACTGTTGTATGGGTTGTGCCATCTGCTGCTTCCTTCGGTTTGATTGAGTGGCGCGTGAGGGTCACTGATCGATAAATGCTAGCCTGATCTAGAGAGTTTTAACCCATACCTGATCAATACCAACGGTTGCTCCGCATTGAGTTCACAAAATGCAATCGTTAAGCCGGGAAAACACATTTTTAGGGGCTTGTGATCCAAAACACGTTTAAGGTAGATCAGAGTCTCATCGAGGGCGTACTCTGGGTCAAAATACTGATGTGACTGTCTTGTAAGCAACACAGGAGGGCGATCACTTCTATTTCCGGATAGAAATGATGAAATTAGAACAGCAGATGCTATCAAAACAGTCAGTGCAACGAAAGGGGAGTTGTTATGCAAACATTAAAACAGGGGTTAGAGGAGTGCCATCTGATGGAAAGGTTGGCAGATCAACTAGAACTTGAGTGGCAACAGCGTTTAGCCAATGACTATCCAGGCTATTGCCCAGCGATCAGAACCAGCATTGTCCACTGGTTACTGGGAGAAAACCGGGAACGGTTAAACCACCTACTACCCGACAAACTCAAGATTGTCTGCCAAGCGATGGACTATCGCTATCGGATTTTACGTCAGCGCTATTTGGGGGTTACTCCAGAGCAAGCCTACCGCAATTTGACGAGTCGGTTAGCGAGTTTAATGACGTTACGGAATAAAATCCGGACGTGGGTGTCTCTGAGTCGCGATCGCCAACGCGCTGTGGTGGATGTCTTACAAGAGGTGATTCAGGAATTATTAAACAGCGATCGCTATATCCAAGGGCAGATTGGTTGGATTGCTCAATGTAGTGAAGATATTCATTTACGCGACGCCCTCTTACTCACAACCCTTGAAGAATATTGTATGCGTCCGATCCGCAATCAGCCGTTGGTTGTCTATCGATTCGTCAATTTTCTCAAGCGATCGGGACGCGGTGGAATGACGCATCTACCTGGCGGGGAAAATGTGCGATTTGTCTCAGAGTCGATTACCTCCGATGATACCGATGCGCCGGTGAGTTTATTAGATAATCAAGCGATCGCGGATTATCAAGAGACTCAAGGCTGGCAAGAGCAACAAGCGCTGCGTCTATCAGTACGCCAAGAATTTGAAACCTACCTCGACCAAAACGTTGGTGCCCAAGCCGCCCAATGGTTACGCCTGTATCTGCAAGGGAAATCTCAAGAGGAGATCGCTAAGACGTTAGGCTTGCCGATCCAAAAGGTTTATCGCTTGCGAGAAAAAATCAGTTACCATGCCATTCGCGTCTTTTCCCTCAAAGTTAAGCCGGAATTAGTCGCCAGTTGGTTAGAGGTATCCTTAAAAGAGCATAACTTAGGGTTAACCCCCGTACAGTGGCAAGACTATTGGCAAAGTCTCACCGACCAACAGCGCCAGTTGCTCCAACAATTGAGAACGGGTAAAACGCTCGATGTCATTGCCAAGGATCTAAATTGGAAGTATAACCAGGCACTGGGCGAATGGAGTAAGCTCTACTTAGCGGCTCAAGACATCCGTAGCTCTTCCTAGAACGTTGATCATTTGCAAATTCCGTGTCTTCCCTAACCAACGTTGTTAAAAATTGAAGTCGGGTTAACAGCTAAGCTTTTTGGCTAAGCTTTTTGCCAATCCCAAACCGGAAAGTCTATATCTTATGACTCCTGGGGCATCTGAACCGATTGATACTCAGGCTGGAGAAATTATTATGTTACCCTCACCACAGGACCCAGAACGAGCGGACACTCCTGTTCAGTCTAAATCATCCTCTCAAGCGTCAGAACTCTCTGGCGTGGATACTGAGCAAATGTTTCGGCTGATTGATAGTATTCTGCCTTTTGAAGCCTGTCTATTTCATCAATTCTTGCCCCTGTCTCTCGAAGGCAAGTACCTGAAGCTGGGTATAGTGGATACCCACGACTCCACGGCTCTTGATTATGTCCGTCGCATTCTGGCGTTTATGAACTGTTCGCTCAAAGTCGAACAGATTACCGCCAGCTCTCATACAGCGATTTTGTCTGCCTATTTAAATCAAGGTCATCGCGACACAGCACCGAAAAAGCAACGCTCTGAGCGCCAACAGTCCATTCCTCGGTCGGAACAAGCAACGCTAATTATTGATGATGCCAGTTTAGCTGAAGATGAGGTGAATCAGCCTGAGCCGTCAGCCCCTTCTCCTCAAGCGGCGGCACAGAAACACAACTCTACCCCAGTAGCGTCTCAACCGCAACCGAGTGATGCTGCCCATTTAACGGAGGATGAGACAACTGAACCCCAGCCATCAACCTCCTCCGCTAACGCAGCGACAACCGATAATCCTCCGCCGACAGCCTCTCAACCTCCAACCAGCCATGAGGTGAGCCAAACTGAAAATGAGGCGGTGCAGCCTGAGGAATCAAAAGCGGCGGCGAAAACTAATAATAATTCTTCGGCTAGGGAATCTAAACCGACACTGATTATCGATGATATCCGTCAACTCCAGGACGAATTAAACCAATCCTCTGATGTACCTAACCCAGAGGATAGCCAGCCATCAATAGCAACACCTCAACCGACGTCACAATCGTCTAATCACTCCCCAGCCCAACCACCGCATCCTTCTGGTAAGACGGTATCGGCTCAGACGGCGCTGACGCCAGTTTTCCAAAGGTCACTCCCGACTAAAGCTCTTCTACCCTTGGATGTAAACCCCCTCTATTTATCTCGTCCGATCGCGTTTTTGGCAACCTTAGCCCCCCATCAAATTGTGGAAGAGTTGTTAGGGCGGCTGTTGCAGGGGGGAATTGGTCGGCTGTATTTCCAGCGACAATCTGAGCGGGGTCGGGTTGTTTTGCGCCAGGATAGCTCTTCCCAGTCTGTCTTGGATAAATTAAGCGTATCTGTTTTTGAAGATATCATTATTGAGCTTAAGCGCTTAGTTGACCTGCCGTTGCAGCCCATTACCCAGCCCAAACAGATCGAAAGTGAGCGACTCTATCAGCAAGAATCCCTCCTATTGTGTTTGCGGCTAGTACCCGGTACTCATGGGGAAGAGGCAACGCTACAACTGTTGCGAGGAGCGCCTTTAAACTTCTATCAACAACAAAAGGTGGAACGATTGGGTCAGGATGCGATTAAACTCGCCGGACAACTCCAGCACAAGCTAAATGAAATCCGCGATCGCTCTTATCGCTATTCCATTCCTCCGGTGGATACACTACCAACCCTGAACCAACTCTTACACCATCTCGACACACAACTTGAAACCCTGATGCACAATCCCATGGATCAGCAGGACAATTGATGAAGTGTTGAGTCTGTAGGGGCGGATTTCGGAACTTTTGTTTTGCTATTGATAGTAGCTCCCCCTGCTCCCCCTGCTCCCCCTGCTCCCCCTGCTCCCCC
>JGI12140J13697_1137924_pt1 | contig 10965 bp, 11 predicted proteins | sample ElkSlonscriptome_5_FD_13697 | JGI IMG/M metagenome (IMG submission 13697) | reverse complement strand
CCCTGCAACAGGTGAAATCTATCAAATGATGATGTTTTATCCATAAGATAAATTGAATCAAATCATTGATATGACCAATAGTTATTAGGTTATGATTGAGTCAGGATATAGCGGTTCGCAATTCGATGAGGTACACTCCGCTCACAGGAAAAGCATGAGAGATAAGGGATGGGGGATAAATTGGTGTATTTCATCGTAACGAGTAAGAACCGCGATCAGTATAGAAATCTAGTCCAAAGCGATTAGCGCATCAGGGGGTATGTACCAAGTACAATTGTGAACATAAGCCAAAGGAATGACTCTAAACTATCCCATCATTGAAACCCAACTCAGACTCATTAGAGCTTTACAGCGCGGATACGCTGAAGCCTTAGAAGCTGGAGATTGGCAAGCGGCGGAGTATCGTTGCGCCCATTTACATCGGTTGTGTGAAGGGCTACATCATCTGAGTTATTTGCTGGATCGAGGCAATGCTTTATCCACAGTGACACCCCAAAATCAAAATAATTGGGTGGGGACTATCCGGGGTAACAATCCGATGCACGCTTTAAATCAGTCCTCGGAGACGAACGAAAAGCCCCTTTCATCACGCCCCCTACCCCCTGAACCACCACCGATTGATGAAGTGTGGAATCAGTAAATGCTTCTAACGTTTCACAGTTGATCAGGGAGATAGGGGAGATGTAGAAGATGAGGAAGATGAGGAAGATAGAGGAGTTCACTTGACATTTAACCTTCAGCAAGGGCGGGTTTAGTTAAGGTAGGGGTTGTCTCCTGAACTGTATTGGTAAAACCCGCCCCTACACACCATGTCCGACTAGTGTAGAGACGCGCCATGGCGCGTCTCTACTTCAAGGATTTGCTATTGCTTTTCTGTTGTATTCGGTTTTCTACCAATCAGAAGCGCCAGTTCCAGCCATTTCCAATAACAATCCACATCAGTATAACCAATTTCTCGTAGCCATTTCAGTTGAGTTTCTACATCCAATACTTTATTCGAGGGATCGTCTGGTTTGTCAGCAATCCCCATGCAAGCGCGAAAATGTTCATGGAGTGCTGGTGTGGGAGAGGCGACGTGTTCTAAGTTACAAAAAATACCACCGGGTTCTAGTATGTTGAAGACTTCAGCATAGAGGGAATACTTGCGTTCATGACTTAGGTGATGAATCGCAAAGCTAGACACGATCGCGTCAAATATACCTAACTCTGGCAAGGGATGATCTAAATCATGGGCGATGATTGTTACTGTCTCATCCCCAGCAAACCGCTGTTTAGCCGCGTCAAGCATTGTGGGCGAAAAATCGATCGCGATACTCTCGACATAGGGGCGGTCAATTTTCAGCAGTGCCAAAAGGCGTCCATCTCCAGTACCTAAATCGAGGATACGTTTGACGGTTTTGGGAACCTCTTCTAAGACAACGGCTTCACCTTCTTGGCGATGGGGGAGATTATCCGATCGCTCTAAATAAGATAGCGCGTGATCAGCCGATGTCCAGAGATTTGTTATTAGTCCTTCGTTTATGTCATTTGTCATTTGTCATTTGTCTTTCGTCATTTTGCTCGTAAAGGCAAATGCACCCAAACCAAAAAGTCCTAGTGCGGCAATACTACTGGGTTCAGGAACAGGAACTGTGTTCAGGCTAAGGGTGTTGATTCCCAGAGCGCGATCTGCCTCAGAACTACTATAAACGACGCGCTTGATATTCGGTTTGTCGCTGAGTATACCAAGAAACGCGGCTGAATTATCCAACTCTATCGACGATGTTCCAGGTACTGAAAAACTTCCCAGTAAGGTATCGTTGGAGTCAAAGGCAGTGACAAATGCTGTGAAGGAAAATGTATCGTCTACAGCTATCTGAGTTCCAGCGCCTTTGACAGGGGTATCAAAGGTAATAGTTAATGGACCTGGATTGCCAGGAGAGGGAAAAAGACCTGGATTAAAGCCTGTAAACAGGATAAAATCGCTGGGAGCAAAGTTGGTGGGAATGCCATGGGGTGGGGGCAAGGTTTGAAAGACTAATGGCTGTGTAATGCCAGGTGTAGGCGGTGGGATTTGGACATTTAGCCCTAAGCCCTGGTTAGAGGTGGCGTTAAAGGAACTCGGTAAGATCGCAGCAGGAAAGACTCTGCCTAAACTCGACCATTCAACAGAGTCATTCCCGTTTAAAGCTGTGCGTTGAGTGACTAAGTTGATGGCTTGAACCGATGTGGGTAGGGTAGTAAGGATTGTAGTCAATACGACTCCGGCAGCCGTGAAGCCGTTGACGGAAAAACCTAGGGATTGAATGTTCATTTTTCTTAATATGATGTGTGGAAATGGCAGCGGAATGTTAAGCAAATCTTGTTGGAGTTAGGATTGAGACGGAATGAGCTTTTTGGAAAGTCTATGGCAGAATTATATCACTTGTGCCGTCAGTAAAACCTGCTGAGAGTCTACACAAATCTTATGATTGGAACACGACTACGGGGGCGCTATGAAATTATCCAACCTTTGGGGCGTGGAGGGTTTGGCGAAACCTACCTGGCACGCGATCGCGATTTACCTGGATATCCTTATTGTGTGGTTAAGCAACTGAAGCCGCAGGTGGTGAATTCCTCTGTGTTAGAGGCGTCTCGCCGCCTATTTGATACTGAGGCACGGGTTTTGTATCAATTGGGGAATCATGAGCAAATTCCCCAGCTTTTAGCCCATTTTGAAGATAATCAGCAATTTTATTTAGTTCAAGAACATATTGAAGGGGATGATTTACGTCACGAGTTAGCGGCTGGACGCCGATTGGATGAGATGCAGGCGATCCGGTTAGTCTGGGATATCTTAGAAATCTTAAATTTTGTTCATCAACATCAGGTGATTCATCGGGATATTAAACCCTCAAATTTAATTCGACGGGCAGCGGATGGCAAGATTATTGTAATTGACTTTGGCACGGTTAAACAGGTGAGTACGGCAACAAGTTCCCCAACAGAGGTGACAATTGCTATTGGTACGCCCGGTTATATGCCTCCGGAACAATGTGCTGGCAAACCGCGTTTTAGTAGCGATATTCATGCGGTGGGAATGTTGGGGATTCAAGCCTTAACTGGAGTATTACCCCATCACTTGCCAACTGATCCGAAAACCGGTGAGATACTGTGGCGAGATCAGGTAGCCGAATCTTCATTGTTTCATAACATTTTAGCGAAAATGGTGTGTCAAGATATCCGCGATCGCTATGACAATGTGAGAGAGGTATTAGACGCGATCGCAGCTTTACCGTCTAGTGCGACAATCCCCTTTCCTAGTCAACCTTTACCCCGTCCCATGAGAACTGTAAACAGTTTACCGTCTCAGCTTCAAACTCAGCGCACCCTAGCCGCGATCGCGTTTACCGATGGTGTGGGTTTTAGTGCCAGAATGTCGGCGGATGAAGAACATACTCTGGACTTAATTCACCGGGATTTAGAGTTAATGCGGCGATTATGTCAGCAGTTTTCTGGACAGACGATTAAGTCTACTGGGGATGGCTTGTTGATGTATTTTCCCAGTGCAGTTCTGGCGGTGGATTGTGCCATCGAAATTCAGCAATCCCTGGCTCAATCTGCCCAAGCTTTATCAGAGAATGATATCATTTTACATCGGATTGGCATTCACTTAGGCGATGTCTTTGTCAGTGAAGGGGATGTCATGGGTAATGGGGTGAATATTGCCGCCCGTTTAGAAGGGAAAGCACAACCGGGAGGGATTTGTATTTCTCAGATTGTTTATGATTTGATCAAAAATCATTTACAGTTACCCACCACATTTTTAGGGGATTTGTCGTTAAAAAATATTACTGACCCCGTACCGAGTTATTTAATTCAACCTGTCTCGTCAGAAAATAGAACCTATTCACCCACACGTTATCCATCCAAACCCAAACCGAAACAGACACGCCAGGATGTACAGTTTCGCCACATATTACTCAATAAAGTGAGAAACTATTGGATTAAAGGGGTATTAGAAACCTCGTTACATGGTCGCGTCTTAATTGAACTGGGATTAGAAGAACGTCTCGATTTAGTCGAACGCCCTTGGGAATTGGTTTGGGAGGGTTCCGGGGAATTCCAGCAAACCCTATTACCAGGAATCAAAGTCAGTGACAAGTTTCTGGCGATGGGCGAGGGGCGATCGCTCTTAATTTTAGGGGAACCGGGAAGTGGCAAAACGACGACGCTTTTAGAATTAACTCGCGATCTATTGGATCAGGCGGAAGTTGATAGTAATCACCCGATTCCTGTAGTCTTTAATTTATCCTCTTGGACGGGAGGTAAGCAAACCATTGCTGACTGGTTAGTTAACGAACTGCATACCAAATATCAAGTATCGAAAGATATTGGTCAAACCTGGATTGATTCCGGAGAACTGTTACTTTTATTGGATGGGTTAGACGAAGTAAGCCTTAGCTTAAGAGAGGCTTGTGTTACCGCCATCAATCAATTTACTAGCGAACATGGCACAACTGAACTCGTGGTTTGTAGTCGAATTCGGGATTATCAAGCCCTACAGCAGCGTTTGAATTTACAAGCCGCCATTTGTCTGCAACCGCTTACCTTAGCCCAAATTGATCGCTATCTAAACAGTGCTGGGACGCAACTTACAGTAGTGCGCCAAGTTCTGCGATCGGATAGCACCTTACAAGACTTGGCACAATCCCCGTTAATGTTAAGTATTATCACCCTAGCGTATCAGGGAATATCCCTAGATGAGTTACCGCAAAGGAGTGGTTTAGATGACTGGCGGAAGCACTTATTTGATCGGTACATTCAGCGGATGTTTAAGCGCAGGCGGGGTCAAGCCAAGTATAGTCAAGAGCAGGTAATTAACGGGTTAAGTTGGCTGGCAAAACGAATGCATCAAGACTCAGAAACCGTCTTTTTAATTGAGCGATTGCAGCCGAGTTGGTTAGACACTAAAGCGCAAAAATGGCTGTATTCTCTAGGAGTCGGCTTAATCGGGGGATTAATTATGGGGTTAGGTGGGGGGCTGAATGTCGAGCTTATGTTTTGGCGGGAAATTACTCTATTGGCAGGATTAATTATGGGACTCGGTGGCGGGTTAATGGCGGGGTTAATTGTGGCGCTGATTATGAATCAGATTGAACCCGTGGAAACATTAAAATGGTCATGGGTAAAAGCAAAGCGAAATATAGTACCGGGGTTGCGAATTGGGTTAACCGTAGGATTAATATTTGGTTTTACCAGTGGACTCGTTTTCTGGCTGATTGCGCCGAGTCAGGAGGCGATAATTGAGGGGCTAACTTATGGATTGAGTGGTATAGGAACGGGATTAATTTTCGTATTATTGCGTGGATTAACGGGAGGTGGAATTGAGACGAGTACCGTTCCCAATCAAGGGATATGGCAGTCGGCACAAAATACCTTAATTTTTGCTTTAATTGGGGTAGTTGCTATGGTCGGTTTGGCGCAAATCGTAGGGCTACCAATTTTATTTGGCGCGGTAATTGGATTGCTGTTTGGGTTGTTTTCACCTGCGGGGATTGCTTGCATTCAGCATTTTACGTTACGGTTAGTGCTTTATTGTAGTGGTTGTATTCCCTGGAATTATGCGCGATTTCTCGATTATGCGACGCAGCAGATTTTTTTACAGAAGGTAGGAGGCGGGTATATTTTTATTCACCGATTGCTATTAGAACATTTTGCTCAGATGGAGCGAAAAATGTAATGGAAGGTGACAGCGAATTGAGCAATCAACCCTCACTCACCCCCAACTCCCTGACAGGTGTAGGTTTTTTATTTAAGGGTGGAGACTAGACTTGGGGGACAAGGAAGGAAAGAAGACAAGGGGGAAAAACCGTACAGAATTCGGTTCGGTCAACCACACGATAAAAAGCCGAAACGCCCTATTTTTCGTTCTCACTCTTCCTTGTCTACTGGTTCACTTGTCCTCCAAGTCTAACCTGAACCCCAACCTTAAAAAACCTACCCTTGTGAGGTCCATGTATCCCCCCGTGAATCAAAGATTACACAGGGGGTTTTATCGCTCCCCCAAACCCCCTCTTTTTGATAAACTGGCATTTCCAGATATCATGTATTTTAGTTCAACGGTTAGAACTTACCCCTTGAGTGCGATCGCCTGATTTTGTGGTAACAGTTTGAATTGAGGTTCAAGACGCTAAATGGTTGAAGACATTGAAAAAGCCAGACTCAACACCCAGAGTTCAGGAATTCCCAGTCAAGCGCCTCCAGTCACTCCGCGACATTTCCTTGCCTTACCCTGGGGAATCAAAGGACGGTTAAGTACAGCCCTAACTGTAGGTCTAGCAACCGTTTTGGCGCTCAAGAGTCAAGCCGCGATCGCGCTGCAAGTGCGGGTGACTCCAGAAACTCCCCAGTTAGGGGATACGCTGTCGGTGATGATTGACACAGAAACCACGACTCAACCGCCAAGCGTATCCATCGGGCAAAAAATTTATCCCGCCTTTCCTGTCACCGCCAATCGCTATCGCGCCTTACTCCCAACCACTCCTCTGGATAAATCCGGACGTTTAGAATTTCAAGTCACTGGGGATGGTGAGGTGAGGAATTTGGCTGTATTCCTGAAAAATCGCTCGTTTCCCACCCAGCGTATCCGACTATCGGGTAGCGCCAACCGATCCGCCACAGAACTGGAACTGAATCGGGTGGCTGAGTTTAAAACATTGGTGACGCCGCAAAAGTTCTGGAATGGACCGTTGGTCAGACCTAATGCAGGTCGAGTGTCTACGGTGTTTGGCGTGCGCCGTTATTATAACGGAGTATTCGCCGAGGATTATTATCATCGAGGCGTTGACTACGCCGCTGGAACAGGTTCACCTGTCGTCGCCCCTGCTGCTGGACGAGTAGCGTTAGTGGGACGAGAATCACAGGGGTTTAATGTTCATGGCAATACAGTCGGAATTGACCATGGTCAAGGAGTGTTGAGTATTATGCTACACCTAAACCAAATCGACGTTCAACAAGGAGATTTTGTCCAAGCCGGTCAAAGAATTGGTACAGTGGGTTCAACGGGAGCTTCTACGGGACCGCATTTGCACTGGGGACTGTATGTTCATGGCATTGCTGTAGATCCAGTGCCCTGGAGATTTGACGGTCTTGAATAATACAGGGTTTAAGTTTTTCTGAAGTTTTCCTGCATCTTATGCACTTATGGGTTTTGTTTAAGGTAAACTCTGGTAAGTCTCCCCTGATCTGAGCGACGAATGGGCAATCCAATCCAACACCATGAGTATTGAAAAAATCGTAGAACAAGCTCTGCAAGATGGTTACTTAACCCCAGTCATGGAAACTGAGGTTGGGCGTATTTGTGATACAGCCTCAGAGCTTTCGATCGAAGAATATATGGCGTTGGATCGCCTGATGGGAGCGCTGTTGACGGGTGAAGTCGTCGCCGTTCCGCGCAAGCAGTTTATTAATGTGATGGAGGAGTTGGTACTCACCGAAGCGATCGCGCAAGTGGCAGAAATTGAAGCAACCAGCGATCAGGTGTTGGATGTGGGCGATATTGCCGCCTATGCTCTGAATCGACTCCCACCTCTGTATGCTACGACAGAAGAAGGGGCAAAATACCAACGTCAACGAGCCAGAGAAGAACTACAAGAGTTGATTACTCAGCAAGTTGATACGGCGATCATGCAAAATCAGCATCGACCCGATTTTGGCTCGGAACGCCAAGCTCTTCGTAGAGGTAGCGGTAAAGATCTGTTCCAGCAGGTGAGTTCCTTACTCCAAGATTACGCGCCCAACTTTGAACCTAAATCTGATCTCAAAAGTCCCTAGAGGCGCAGGGGGAGCAGGGGAAGCAGGGGAAGCAGGGGAAGCAGAGACGTTCCGATGAAACATCTTTTGTAGGGGCGGGTTTTACCACTAACGTTTCGTTTTCACCCTGATATAACTAAACCCGCCCCGACCTAACCGTTCAATTATCACAAATGACGAATGGCGAATGACGAATCACGAATCACTTCCTTACCAAGATAGGCGTTCCCACTTTAATTTGGTCATACAACGCCTGAATATCAGCATTTCGCATCCGTAAGCAGCCGTGAGAAATTGGCTTACCCACTAGATCTTCATCATTAGTGCCATGAAAGCCAATCTGATGGTGTTCGTCAGACCAAAATCCGATCCAGCGATCGCCTAAGGGGTTATCGGGTCCAGTCGGAATTAAGTCGCCCGTAATCGGTTGTCGCCAGATGGGGTTGATCTGCTTGCGGAGAACCTTGAAGCGACCTGTCGGCGTTTCCCAACCGGGTTGACCCACAGCAACTGGATAGCTGGCGAGTTCTTGCTCTCCCCAGTAACTATACACCTTGGCATCACTCAAATCCACAACTAATCGCACATCCAAAGCGACTATTGCCTGATTCAGATGGGGAATCAGAGGTGATACTGGCGCGATCGCGTTTAGCTCAGAAGAACCTGGATGAGGTAGAATTAATCCGGCTAAGGGAACAGGGGCATCTAAACCCCATCTCCAATCAAGTGCCATTCGCTCTCTTATCCATTCACCATACTTCCCCAGTGGCTGAGGTGAATCCAAGTCGTTCTCATCCTCCGTTCCATAAAATGTCCTCTGAACCGATTGGGCAATTTCAGAGGGGAGTGGTATCGATTGACGTTGTTGCCAAGCTACTGACAATAATAATCCTGCTGACCCAAAGCAAAGCAGCATCAAGCTAGTTTTTAGTGAGAAGGTTCCGCCCATAATGACTTAGGAGGCTATCACAACCGAGGCAACTCTAACTTATCAAAACCACTTTATATTTGACATTGGCAGCCGTCTTACCCTTTTTTCCGGATAGGATGTCTTTCCTCTAGAAGAATGATGATAGGCTTTTCCAGATGCCATATTAGAACTTGACTGGAAACACTACCCGTTTGGAGGATGTACTTGGTAAGTTTGAATAGAGATAATTAAAAATTAGTTTATTCACCCCAACCAAGCCTTTGCTAATCTAAGCGGGAACTCTACGTGAAGTCAGGCGTCTGTGAAAAGTAAGGATGTTCTAGCACCCATTACCATCCATGAGCCAATCGATTTCTCTATCCTGGTCCCCGGTTGAGGTCACACCCAATAATGTGACGGTGCAACCAGAAAAACTCTCGAACTACGATTTAATTTTGCGCTGTCAGGACGGTATTACTCCTGACCGGGCTGCTTTTGCTGAACTGCTACGCCGATATCAGTCCCATGTGGAGAAGGTTTTATACCATCTGGCTCCAGATTGGCAGGACAGACCCGACTTGGCGCAAGAAGTTTGGATTAGAGTTTACCGGAATATTAAGCGCCTCAAGGAACCCGTCAAATTTAAGGGTTGGTTGAGTCGTATCACGACCAATCTTTTCTATGACGAGCTGCGTAAACGCAAACGGGTAGCTCCGCCATTGTCACTGGATGCACCGCGTCGGATGGGTGATGGTGAGATGGATTGGGAAATTGCTGCTGATGGTCCAAGTCCGGAAGACAATATGGCAACGCGGGAATTCTACGCCCAGCTACGAGAAGCCATTAAAGACTTGCCAGAAGCATTCCGCACGACTATTGTCTTGCGAGAAATTGAAGGGATGGCTTATGAAGAGATTGCCGAAATTACAGGCGTATCCCTGGGAACCGTCAAGTCGCGTATCGCTAGAGCCCGCTCAAGACTGCAATCTCAACTGCAACCCTATCTAGATGTTTAATCGTCTCCGGATTAGAATGGGGAAATTGTTCCCCTAAACCAAAGTTCATTCTATGATGGGATATATAACATCTTGGCTCGAGTAATCCCAAACGATTGAGAGCAATGGAATGAAGGGTGTAGTCGTTCACTCAAGTCTTGCGTTACCCTGGCTAAGGTCAACTTTCAACTATTATCTTATTTGCCGAGCTGCAAAAGCTGGCACGTTAACGGTAAAAGTCACACCTTATCAGCCAATACAGTTTAACAGTGGGGATCGGCATCTCCTCACTATAAAACGCCAACAGCGTAATTGATAAGATTACGACCAAGGAAACCCATACCCTCTCTCGAATAGAGATTGTCCAATATCAGTGTGGGATGATGTCACAAAGGATAACGATCCATAATTGAGCGCTAGTGAAGACTCGGTGGTGATCTAAAATGAACTCTAATTTTGATGCTCATAACTGTTCCGGGCAAAAAGCTGCCAGAGACATGGATAGTCTACAGCGCGATCGCTTTGAACTCATCAGTGCCTACATCGATGGTGAGGTGACAGCAGCCGAGCGCTATCAAGTGCAAGATTGGTTAGCAAATGATGCCAATAGCCAGCGCTTGTATGCTCGACTGATGAAGCTACGCCAAGGGTTGCATCAGCTCCCCGTACCTGCCACTCAGGTAACCACTCAAGAGACGGCAAATCAGGTGTTTACCCGCATTGATCGCCGCCGCCTACGGAACACCATGGTTTGGGGTGGCGCTGCGATCGCCGCGATGTTTGTCAGTGCCTTTTCTGGGATACTCCCTGGTAGTCAGTTTATGCCACGGTTGGCTCAAACTCCTGTAACCGAAGAGGCGGCGGAACCTCTGATGATCGCCGTGAACCGTCCAGTTATCCAAATCCCCAAGGCTAAAAGTGCCTCGCCGGAAAATTTTATTGATTCTGCCATCTTCAATCCCTAACTATCCTGTCGCTGGCAAGAAAATAGAAAAACATTTCCCCCTTATGCCCCATTTCCTTTCAGATGGGGTATTCATCATTTAGGCTTGCTGCACAAATCCAAAACCCTTAGCTATCAACACTTGGAGCCGTAGAGAAAGTTGTTCATCTTCAAGGAAATGTGAGACTATCTATCAACACCGAGCGAAGCCGAGGTGTTGAAAACTATGGCGATAGAATCACCGAAAATGTACCATTGCTCCCCCTGCTCCCCCTGCTCCCCCTGCTCCCCCTGCTCCCCCTGCTCCCCCTGCTCCCCCTGCTCCCCCTGCTCCCCCTGCTCCC
>JGI12140J13697_1010208_pt1 | contig 10970 bp, 9 predicted proteins | sample ElkSlonscriptome_5_FD_13697 | JGI IMG/M metagenome (IMG submission 13697) | reverse complement strand
ATAACTCACAGTGCTTTTGTAGAACTGCGAGTGCCCCAAAATCAGCTTGACGACATTCTCGACCAGCTCGCAGAACTCGGCACTGTAGAGCGACAGACTCTCAGCGCCGAAGATGTATCGGCTCAACTGGTGGACTTTGAGGCGCGGTTGAGGAATCTGCGAAAAGCCGAGGAAATGACCTTGGGAATCATGGAGCGATCGGGTGAGATTGGCGAAGTGTTGCAGGTGTCTCAAGAACTCCGAAACATTCGCGCATCAATTGAACAAATCGACGGACAGTTGAGTGCGCTCAAAACTCGGGTCAGCTATTCCACTATTTCCCTAAATCTCACTCGTCCAGGAGCCGCAACGCCTTCTCAAACGGGGATCGTTTCACAGCTTGGCAACAGCTGGAAAGCCGCAACGGGATCGATGGCCGCACGAACCATCGACGTGATTCAACTCGGTATTTGGATTTTGGTCTACAGTCCCTACTGGTTAGCGATGGGTGCTGTGGTTTGGGTTGCAATCAAAGTGCTGAAGCGTGACAAGGGCTCCACCCAGGAAAGCCAAAGTCAATCTGTATCCTAAATCTGCGGTCTAGTCTCGATTAACCTGTTAACCTACGCTTTTACCCACTTCAAAACCATTGGGGATCATCGCTTCCAGCTTCAGAAATCGACCGAGGGCGTTTACCAGTGATGGCGGCCAGCGACGAATCTTTTGTAGCCACTCCGTATCGCGATACCGCCGATCAAGCCCGTAGGCGGCGACCCAATTGCTCTCGGCTTCTCCCTGCAAGCCTTGATCCCAGAGAGCGGCAGTGAGCGCAGCGCGGGCATCGGCAAAGCTCGGATATTTGCGGGCGAGTCCCTTCAGGTTCTGAATCGCTTTGCTGGTGTTTCCCGTTTCATACAGCGCCAGATCATAGTTAATCTGAGCTAGCAAAAAGCCTGAATCTATCTCCATTGCACGAGTATAGTCGGCGATCGCCTCATCCCAGTTTCCTTGGCCTGCCTTCGCATTGCCGCGATTGTTAAAGGCAGCAACATCATCAGGCTCAAGCGTCAACACTTGGTTATAGTCGGCGATCGCCTCGTCCCAGCGGCCTAAGGCTTCCAATGTTGCGCCTCGATTTAGATATGGATCGGGTTCTAGAGGAGCCAATTCAACTGATTGGTTGTAGTCCATCAGAGCTGCATCCAGATTGTTTTGGCTGGCTCTGACATTGCCGCGATTGCTCCACAGGGCCGCACTTTCAGGAAAGGCTTCGATGAGCTGTGACCAGTAGGTTTCTGCGGTTTCAAAATCTCCAGTCTGAGTCGCACGAATGGCCTCTGCTTTGAGCGACTCAAATGCCTGAATCTCTTCGGCAGCAAAGACAGGTGCAGAATCGGCGATCGCGGCTGGAACCCCTAGCAATCCAGCAATGCCAAGGCTCCAGATGAACAGCCACACACATAAATTTCGCAGAGTCTTATGGATCACTTTCGTCACAACCGTATAAAAAGAATAAAGATGTGTAGCGTTTGGTCGCAACTCGAAAAACGCCCTCGGTACCTTTTGATTCATGATCCCCAAGATATATCAATCTCAAATGATTTGTAAGAGGAGGGGCGGGTGCAGCCCGCCCCTCCTCTTTCCTAGTAGTTCACAAGCAATTTAGTATCAAGCAATTTAGTATCGCTATAGACGCTATAGATAAGTACGATTTGAACGAATGATCCCCATCGCCCTGATCTCATATGCCGAAATCTCATATGCCGAACTTGGGCTGACGGTTCGTTTTTTTGGATGCAGTTCAGTCTCCCTTCGATAAACACAAGGGGAATTGCAAAAGTTTGTTAAGCTGATAGAAAATTTGCAACAATCTGGCACTTGCGCTAGGCAACCGCATTTCTGCCCCGTCGCTCAGCTTTCGTTGCCTACTCCTATGTTAGGAGTCCAAGCTTTGTTGGCTGTACTGAGCTGTTCTCAATTCATTTGCTGTTCTCACCCCTAGATTCTGGAGATTCTTATGCTTCGCTTAGAGCACATCAGCAAAATCTATCCCACAGGTGAGGTACTCAAAGACATCAACTGGGAAGTGAAACCGGGCGATCGCATTGGTCTTGTGGGAGTCAATGGGGCAGGTAAATCGACGCAGTTGAGAATCATTGCGGGTGAAGAAACACCAACCGACGGTGAGATAATTCGTCCGTCAGATATGCATATCGCCTATCTGACCCAAGAGTTTGAGGTTGAGCCGGACTGTACGGTGCGGGAAGAGTTTTGGAAAGTCTTTTCTGAGGCCAATCGCATACAGCATGAGCTGCATCGGGTTCAGAAAGAGATGGAAACCGCTGACATGGAAGCTCTAGACGGCCTGATTCACGAACTCGACCGATTTCAGCGAAAGTTTGAAGCCCTGGATGGTTATACGCTAGAAGCTCAGATTGAAAAGATTCTGCCAGAAGTAGGGTTTGTTCCCAGCGATGGCGATCGCCGCGTTGACGAGTTCAGCGGTGGCTGGCAGATGCGCATGAGTTTGGGCAAAATTTTGCTGCAAAATCCCAATCTGCTACTGCTGGATGAGCCGACCAACCATCTAGATTTGGAAACCATCGAGTGGCTGGAGAATTATCTCAAAGGGCTAAACACACCCATGGTCATCGTGTCCCATGACCGTGAATTTCTCGATCGCCTCTGTACCCAAGTCGTCGAGACAGAGCGGGGCGTGTCCACCACCTATCTGGGCAACTACACAGACTATCTAATGCAGAAAGAGGAGCAAGCAACGGCTCAACTAAGTGCGTTTGAGCGACAGCAAAAGGAATTAGAAAAGCAGCAGACCTTTGTGGAGCGATTCCGAGCAAGCGCGACCCGCAGTACCCAGGCTAAAAGCCGCGAGAAACAGTTGGAGAAAGTGGAGCGCATCGAAGCGCCCATTACGTCAGGAAGAACGCTACACTTCCGCTTTCCTGAGCCCCCGAGAGGAGGACGAGACGTGGTCATGCTTGAGAACATGACACACTTTTACGATGACAAAATTTTGTTTCTGGGAGCAAACCTAGAAATTGAGCGGGGCGATCGCATCGCCTTCCTAGGGCCAAACGGTAGCGGCAAATCTACCTTACTCCGCATGATTATGGGCATGGAGCAGCCGTCTGAGGGCCAGGTCAAGCTGGGAGAGCACAATATCGTACCCGGCTATTTCGAGCAAAATCAGGCTGAAGCCCTTGACCTCGATAAGACGGTCATGGATACCATTCACTCCGCTGTTCCCGATTGGAAAGACGAAGAAGTTCGAACATTGCTAGGACGGTTCCTTTTCAGCAAAGATACTGTGTTCAAGACTGTCGAGGCTCTTAGTGGTGGCGAAAAAGCACGTCTAGCCCTAGCGAAGATGCTGCTACGTCCGGCCAACTTGCTGATGCTGGACGAGCCAACCAACCATCTAGACATTCCAGCCAAAGAAATGCTGGAAGAGGCTATCCAAAACTACGAAGGCACGGTACTCATCGTTTCTCACGATCGCTATTTCATCTCCCGCACAGCCAACAAAATTGTCGAAATTCGTGATGGCGAACTGCGCCTCTACCGAGGAGACTATCACTACTATCTTGACAAACTGGAGGAAGAGAAGGAAAAGCAGCGTCTAGAGGCGATCGCCGCTCAAAAAACAGCGAAGGCTGCTGAAAAACGAGACAAGCAAAAACAAAAGCTTCAAGAGAAGAAAAGCCAGAAAAAAGAGAAGGTCAAGGCTAACGACGTGTAGGGACTTGAATTAGTCCGGAGGCTGCGTTAAATCATCGAATAGTTGGATTAAAGAATCGGGGCAGTTTCTGGTTCACGTTCGATCTGGCTTGCTACCTGGCTTCCGCGTATTTACGACCGCACCGAAGACATGTCGGTTCGGTAAACAGGCTGGTCTAGATTGCTGGTGGTGTTTCTATCAGAAGAGAGTGATTTTGCTTATGTGCTCGGAACTCTCGGTACTGAAAACCTTCGATATCTATTGCAACGTTTCTGCACATCACATCACACTGCGTTACTCCAGCTAATATGGCAAATTCCAACGACTGATAATAGATCCAAATGCCAAAGGGGTTGGCAGCAAAGGCGATCGCCCCTATGTTGATATCAGCTTCCCTTGAGTTGAAGTGTGAACACACTTGAAAAAAACATTAAATAACTCAGGAATAAGTTTGAAGAGCTATGGACGAACTTCGAAGCCACTCTTATCATTATTTTGGACTGGTAATTCTAGATCAACTGTCTAGGTTAGATAGTTTGCAGCTCACAAAACATCGAAACTGCGTTTTTGATGGCGAGTGTGTTCTCATTCTGTCAAACAGTCTATCTAATGAGAGTGTTTGAGCAATTGTCAACGTTCCTTCAAATCCCACTTAGAGGATGTTTGAGAAGTCGTCAATGCGACTTCAGATCCCCCCTAGCCCCCCTTGAAAAAGGGGGAACCGGAATCAAAGTCCCCCTTCTCAAGGGGAATTTAGGGGGATCCGTATTGTTCCAGCGTGTTGTCTAATACTTTTCAAACATCCTCTTAGCCCCTTACAGAGTGAGGAGTAGTCCTCAAGGCTCTTCTTTTTGAAGGAAGATTTGAATGGGTTTAGATTATTCCGACGCGTCGTCTAAAGCGTTTCAACCCTTCTCTAAGGACTAGACGTGGTTAACGATGCCCGGAAAAACCTTAAGCTTAGCTAGCTATTGTCTTTGAGAAATAGCAGCTGCATAGTTGTCTATGCCTAAGATAGAGGATGACACTCTTCGTCTAGGCCAAAACGCTGAATGGTATCATTGCTGAAAATTATTTACTTCGAGCAGGGCTGGTTCCCATGACACAGAGGCCAATCTCTCCCGTTGTGCTAGTCATCTTGGATGGCTGGGGATATCGAGAAGATTCTCAAGACAATGCTGTTGCCCTCGCTAGCACGCCGGTGACAGATAGTTTGTGGGCTGCTTATCCACATACATTGATTCGAACATCAGGCAAAGATGTGGGGTTGCCCGAAGGCCAAATGGGCAACTCTGAGGTTGGACATCTTAATATCGGGGCGGGTCGAGTCGTTCCCCAAGAACTGGTTCGTATCTCTGACGCCGTCGAAGATGGAACCATCTTGAGTAACTCAGCCCTCGTCAAGCTTTGTCAGGCCGTCAACCAGTCAGGCGGAAAACTGCATTTGATCGGCTTGTGTTCGGATGGCGGCGTACACTCCCATCTTTCTCACCTGTCAGGTCTCCTTGAACTGGCAAATGAGCAACAGATTGAGGATGTCTGCATTCATGCCATTACGGATGGTCGTGATACGTCGCCTAACAGCGGTGTGGAATGTTTGCAAAAGATTGACCACTATATTGACCACTTTGGTGTGGGACGCATCGTCACATTGAGTGGTCGATACTATGCGATGGATCGCGATCGCCGCTGGGATCGAATCCAAAAAGTTTACGATGTGATGACCCAGGATGGCGAAGGCTCAGGGCAATCCGCTGTAGAGATTCTGAAAGAATCCTACGAAAACGAAACGACTGACGAATTTATCGAGCCTGTGCGCATTGCTCCTGGCGTTGTTGAGCCTGGAGATGGTGTCATTTTCTTTAACTTCCGCCCTGATCGCGCTCGTCAACTCACTCAGGCATTTGTAGCTCCCAATTTTGACGGGTTTGAGCGCGATCGCATTACATCTTTGAACTTTGCGACCTTTACTCAGTACGACTCCTCTCTAGAGGTCAAGGTGGCTTTCGAACCCCAAAACCTCAGCAATATCTTGGGCGAGGTGATTGCCAACGAAGGTCTGAAGCAGTTCCGCGCCGCAGAAACTGAAAAGTATGCGCATGTGACCTACTTCTTTAATGGTGGAATCGAAGAGCCTCTTGAGGGAGAAGACCGCGAACTGGTAGCGAGTCCCATGGTGGCAACCTATGACAAGGCTCCATCTATGTCGGCAGAGCAAGTCACTGATGTGGCGATCCGGGCAGTCGATCGCGGTATCTATTCTTTGATCGTCATCAACTATGCGAATCCTGATATGGTCGGGCACACCGGAAATATCGAGGCATCGATGACGGCGATCGAAACAGTAGACCACTGTCTCGGAAAGCTACTTGGGCGTATTTCTCAAGCAGGAGGCACCAGCATCATCATCGCGGATCACGGTAATGCTGAGTCCATGCGTGATGAAAATGGCAACCCTTGGACGGCTCATACGACCAATCCGGTTCCGTTTATTTTGGTTGAGGGCGAAAGTCGTAAAATTCCCGGCTACGGCACTGATGTGGCGCTTCGAACAGATGGGCGACTGTCTGATATTGCTCCAACTATTCTCCAAGTTCTCCAAATTCCAAAGCCTCAGGAAATGACAGGGCGATCGATGTTCATTCCTCTTGACGTCGAACTGCGTCACAATCGTACACCTGTGAGAGTTTCTCTCAGCTCTAGCTGAATCTGCAACGTTAACAGAGCTAAGAATCAGGTGATTCTCTCAGCAGAAATCTAATACTTTGGGCGTGAGCTATAGCTACAGACAGTAGTCTTAGAACATTTTTGTGGTCACGCGGCGCGCGACCACAAAAATGTCTATGTCCTAAATTAAGCTGACTACAGCTATACTTCCAGTTCGCCTTACTTCTCTATGCTGATTTAGAATAGCTAAGGGTCTGGGTAACGACAAAATTTCGGAGATAGACACAACACATGACGATTGTTCTCATTTCAAAAGCAATTTGGGCGTTGTCTGCCCTGGGGCTAATTATTCTCGTGCTTCTCCATAGTCCCAAAGGAGACGGTCTTGGTGCTCTGGGAGGACAGGCTCAGTTGTTTACTAGCACCAAAAGCGCTGAAGTGACTCTCAATCGGGCGACATGGACGCTGACAGTTATCTTCATGGGGCTGACGATTGTGCTAAGTGCGGGATGGATAGGCTAAGCCGATTGCATGCTCCAAAGAGCGATCGCCCGCGACATAGACGTTTTCGATTCCATCAGTTCGGACGACTCTGGACGGGATCAGGAAGCGGTTTTATCACGCAGGTCAAGGGGCGATCGCTCACAATGTTCTTCGCTATGGCGATCGCCCTTGTAACTGTGAGTGGCGATCGCATTGCTCAATCAATAGAGCCGACATCTCACGATCTAAGAGATGATTGGGTTATGCCGTCTGCTCAGGTTCATCCGCTCCCGGAGTCGTTAGCTCAGTGGCAAGATCCTCATCAAAGTGGTGACTACTTCCAAGAGATTTCTCCTACTTCCGCCGGATATCTGATCTGGTCTCGTTTTCCGATTCGAGTGTTTGTTGAATCGACGGCTTTGACAGAAGGCTCCACTTCTCGGCTCTCTGCCACTGCACTCCAGCGATGGAACGACGCGGTGATTCGAGGCATAGAGGCTTGGTCTGCCTATTTGCCCATTCAATACGCGACTACAGCATCAGATTCTGACATTCAGATTTGGGCCTCAGCTCCGCCTCTCCGCTATGCTCCAACAGGCGAGATTGAGCGCGTCCGTGCGGCTGAAACTCGCTACGAGCTTGATCTCAACTCAGGTTTAATGCGAGGAAATCTGGATGCTGAACCTCCTCAACTTTTGCCACGCTGCGAAATTTGGTTGAGTCCGAGACAGTCGGATGACCACATCGCGGCTACAGCACGGCATGAAATCGGTCATGCACTAGGAATTTGGGGTCACAGTCCAGCCGCTTCAGATGCCCTATATTTTGCCCAGGTGCGATCGCCCCAACCGATTTCTGCCAGAGATATCAATACGCTCAAAAAAATCTACGAGCAGCCCACTCAAATCGGCTGGCCTTGGGTTACTCCAGATCAGTAAATCGCCATGAATCTAATCATCATGAATCTGTGAAACACGGTTACGAAGATGAAGCCGATTGCTCTGACGGACTTGGAGCATAGCTCACGTGATCAGACTGATAGCGTGGAGGCTCGATGTGAATGTTGAGTCGAACGGGACTATATTGCTCCTCAAGCCGCTCTTCGACCGCTTCGGTAATTTGGTGAGCGGTTTCCACGTCAGTGGCCGCTACAATCAGGTGCATTTCAATAAAAATTTGCCGTCCAACGATTCCGCGAGATGCAATGTCATGACAATTCAAAACTCCGGGAACTTGCATGACGATGGCATGAATAGCCTCCGGGGCAATCGCCATTTCGTCAACAAGCCACGGCAAGTTTTCACGCACGACTGACCAGCCGCTCCAAAACACCATGAAAGCTACCGGAAATGCCAGCACCACGTCTAACCATTGGTAATCCAGAATCCAAATGCCGATGAGTCCAGCCAAAACAGAAATGGTCACCCATACATCGCTCATCGTATGGTGAGCATCGGCAAGCAGCAAAGGGCTGCTGACACTACGCCCCACATGACGCTCGTAAAATGCCACGAAAATATTGACGCCCAAGACAATGAGCAAAAGCCACAGCTCAGACCCCGAAATCGTAACTGTTGAACTTGGAGAGAAGAATCGGGCGATCGCCGTTTGCACAATTTCAAAGCAGGCAATTCCCAAAAAGGCTGCAATGCCCAGCGCTCCGACCGCTTCAAACTTGTGATGTCCATAGGGATGATTTCGATCCGGCTCTGGAGACGACAATCGGTTTGTAAGCAATCCCAAAATGTTGTTAGCACTATCTGTCACGCTGTGCAGCGCATCGGCAAACAAGCTCAGCGATCCGGTTAAAAATCCGACGAATGCTTTTAACAGCAGCACAACCAGATTGAGCACGAGTGTGATAATTAAAACTTTCTGAACTGTTGCTCGATTGTCAATCATGGTTTAAGGGAGAGATGCAGAGAAAGTCATGTAGATAAGCGATCTTGTGTGTTGTTTGTTGACATTCACAAAGATGAGATTAGACGATAAAGATAATTTTGCAGCCTTCGTTCTAAGTCCCTTCTTCAATATGGATTCGCGGTTGTTCTATATTGTCTCTTATCTACAGGTCTATTCACAGGAACAATCGCTCACAAAAAGCGCGATCGCAAACAGTTCACAACCATGGCATTCACCGTAAGATAGTTGAGCGAAGAATTTCATCCGTTCTACGTCTGCGAATCATACGTTCGACCGATGAACTTGCATCCATGAGCTAAATCTGCACGGGCTGTTGTTAGAAATTATGAAAACTATGGCAAACTCAACACTCAGTCTCAATCTTGTTGAGGGATCAGTATCGTTTAGTTTCACAAGGGAAGCCGCTGAACAGCTTCAAACTGAAATGACAGCACTCTTAAATCGTCTCAAAGCAGTTGCGGCTCACGCCAGCAGTTCTACCAAGAGTCGTCCGGCTCCTCAAGAAAGTATGGAATTTCGCCATGTTGGAGATGTCTTTCTTGAAATATTCTGCAATCCCAACATCTGGGCGACGCCCTTTTCTGCCAAGGTGCTCGTTACTCTTCGGGATGATCGCATCCGTCTCACCACCGAGGCAGAACTAACCCGAATTTTGGAAGACGTTCATCAGTTTCTTGAGCAAACTGCTGAATGAATTGCGCAAGGCTTATTCAATACGATAGGGATATCCTATTTTGTTAGCACGGCAAATTCCTTGTGGCGTGACGGCTGTCGCATTTTCTCGTTATTTCCAATCAAGCCACTGGCTTAGCAATGTAGAAATTGCGATCGCCCAACTCACGACATAGAATTTAGGAGAAGCTGCTATGACAACTGACATCTCTGGCATCTTCTCGCCCTCGCATTGCAGACCTGTACTATAGATCACGGCCCTTAAAGCATAATGAACTCTGAAAACATCGTTCAATTCGTTCAGAAAGGATTTCACGTTACTCTCGGCGCAACGAGCTTCCTCGTCGAAACTATACAGGATTCTCAAAAGCGCGACGAAAACGTTGCAAAGCTGGGTGGAGATTTCACCGTTTTGTCGGAAGAGTGGGCCGCAGAAGGAGCCCAAAAAGAACTAGAGGCACGGCAATTTGTCGAAACCGTTTTAGGTCAACCCTCAGGTTCTCCGGGTAACTTTTCTAATCCATCCAACTTTTCTTCTACTCCTTCCTCATCACCCAATGTTGCTAACCCGCTCTACCAAGATCTAAGAGATCTTACCTATCAGCTTGCCGCGATTCGCACAGAACTTGAAAAGTCTAATTCTCAAGACTAATCTTGTGTAACTGATGTAGACCTACTGGCATCAGTGCGCTAGGAAACGATCAGATACATGAGCTTCCTAAAACAATTTTGCCTCAATCTCTAATAAGAGAGCTTTGTATAGCAGTGCGCAGATAGGTTAGGACAGATATTGATGGAGAAGCCGCGCGGTGCGAGGCTTCTCCATCAACGATTGGTTTTATATCAGCGCGTAGCACTATAGAAAAAGAGCATGTCTGTCCTGGACATGCTCTTTTTCTAATGGATACAAACCATTAGATGCTTGGACTAAAGATAGAGAAAGCATCCCACATTCGCAAATTTATCGACGTTCGTAGTGCGAGCGTCTTATTTCTCCGAATGGAGATGCGTTGCCAAGGCGGGCAAAATGCCCGCACTAAAAATACAAAACTGGGATGAGCCCAAGGTAGATTAGTCGTTTGACCACTCTTCATAACTCAATAGATCGCCGACGCGATCGCGCAACAGATAGTCATTGCGCTCAAGTTCAGATTCAACATCCGCCCATTCTCGGGCAGGAACATAGTGACAAAGGCAATAGAGTGGTTGGTTACGGCTAATCACTCCACGATTGATCAACTGCCGCGCTTCATCGCGAATAAAGTCAATCGTAAATGCGTGAATGCAAGGGTTGGGAATAGATTGAATCATGATTCGTCCTCGTGAATGCAGACTGCACCAATATCGTCGTAATGGAATGAAGTGAATAGGAACTTAGAAACAGGGAACAGGCTTTGAGCCACAATCTAGAAAAGGCTTGGTAGAAAAGACTTCATCTAGCTGAATTCAGTAAAAGTTGAAAGCATGTTCTATTGAGATGTAGTCCCCTATACGGAACGCTTCTTATTTT
>JGI12140J13697_1171338_pt1 | contig 11025 bp, 10 predicted proteins | sample ElkSlonscriptome_5_FD_13697 | JGI IMG/M metagenome (IMG submission 13697) | reverse complement strand
CCGATTCTTCCCCGAAATTTTTACATTTAATAAGTAAGCTGATCAACGTCGGGTGGAGAAATAACCATGAATAACTGTCCTTGTTGTTCGTCTCAGTTACTAGCTCACGTTCGTGACAAGCATATTTATTGGTTTTGCTCTCGTTGTCGCCAAGATATGCCTGTTAAAGCTAGTAATAGAAACCCTTTTCACAAAGAGTTTTCTTTTGTAAATCCCTTAAGTGACATTTTGTCACAGAAAGTTTTAACACCAGCCGATTAAGTTGGTAAAAGGGCGCATGTCGGTCTTATGTCTTATGGGTCAACTTAAGCCACAACCCCCTCACCCCCAGCCCCTCTCCCAACCCCCCTCGTTCCCCCCTACCCCCCTCGTTCCCCCCTACAAGAGGGGGGAGGACAGAGGATGCTTCGCTTTTATGGCAGGGGGGAGGACAGAGGATGCTTCGCTTTTATGGCAGGGGAGAGGGGAGCAAGAAAGGTGTTATATTCCAGACATAGGCAGCTACATCTTTTATCATTAATCATTCCGGTTCCCCTTCTCCCTTGATGGGAGAAGGGGTTAGGGGATGAGGGTGAAACGCTTGTCAGTATTAGTTCTCACCTTAAGTTGACAGGGGCGCACGTCGGTGCGCCCCTAAGATTTTTCAAACAGATTGCGAATATATCCCCACCGTTTACCTATCTGAATGGGGGCTAATCCATCACTAAAAGACCTGACTTGATCAAATTCCGGTGAAATGACCCGATCGCCCTTTTTATTGATATACCCCCAAAACGATCCAATTTTGACGGCGGCTAATTCCTGGGAAAAGGGTTGCGCCGCATCAAATTGTGGCTCAATAACCAATTCTCCAGTAGGATTAATATAGCCCCAGCGATCGCGTAATTGAACCGGAGCAAATCCTTGGGCAAATAAACCCGCCGCGTCAAAGTTCGCTGGAATAACCAGTTGACCCGTTGAGTCACAATATCCGTATTTACCTGCGAGTTGTACCGCCGCTAATCCTTCGGAGAACAAGTCCGCCTGATCAAACTGAGTCGGAATTACCCATTGACCAATTTTATCGATATAACCCCATTGATCTTCAACCTTCACCGCCGCTAACCCTTCACTGAACCGAGTCGCCTGATCAAACTGGGGGAAAATTACGGATTGACCGGATAAATCGATATACCCATACCGACTACCAATTTTTACTCGCGCTAATCCTTCGGCAAATTGATCCGCCTGATCAAAGTCTAAACGAGTGATCAAGTGTCCCGTTTTGTCAATATAGCCCCACTTGTACCCCATTCGCACTCGCGCCCGTTCCTCCTGAAACGAATCCAGCCAATCAAATTCAGGCTGAGTGACAAGATTTCCAAAGCGGTCAATATAACGATATTCAGCCCCAACGCGGCGATGGGTAAACCCTTGTGCCTTCACTTGTGCAGTATTGAAAGGAACCGATTGGGCATAGACGTGCGATCGCAAGGCTTTGGCTAAGGTATCATTATCTTGGCGCAAGCCCTCATAGAAAAATAACACCTCCCCGGCTAAACCGCGATCGCGATTGTACTCAATTGCCTGTACCAAATCCTGGGAACTGATGCGATACGACCCACTTTTAATCAGGATTCCGGGCATCACCGTAGACAATTGTACCGGGTTTAATTGGTCATTCACCAACCGATCAACAAGCTGTTTATAACTAGCAAAATCCCGGCGATAAAATTGGGGATGTATCATATCCACCAATCCCTGATCCGCCCACGCTTGGTTATCCTGTAAATACTCCTGTAATCCCCAAGGATAAGGACTCGGCGCGATAGAAATTACCAGTTCTGGATTAATCGTCACTACCTGTCGGTATAGACGAGTCAGAAAATCAGTTAGCAAATCTGCCCGCCATTGTAACCATTGGGCGTCTTTTGGGTTTTTAGGCGGTTCCTGGTTAAACTGTTGAATATAACGTTGTACTGTTTGCTGATCATACCCCCCTTCAGAGGGCAGGGCGGGTAAGCGGTCATCTCCCTGAATTCCAGCAATATCGTAATTTCTAATAACTTCCAGGATAAGTCCCATAACAAAATCCTGCACCTGGGGATCAAACGCATTTAGCCATTCAAAGTTATTTTTTGTTAGTAAATTCCCTTGGCTATCCCGCGCCGCCCAATCGGGTTTTTGGGCAAGTATGCGTCCACCTTTTTTGTTATAGGAACTGGCAAAGCCATATTCAAACCACGGAATTACGGCTAATCCCACGTTCTTCGCCGCTTGAATCAGTTCAGCCAGAGGATCTCGCCCAGTAAAGCGCGGATCAATTTCCAGTCCCATGGTATCTCGCATCAGGCGACTGGGATAAAGCGTCGCCCCATTATTCCAAACCACCGGAAAAACGACATTAAATCCAGTGTTGGCGAGGAAATCCATCGCCTCAGCCATATTGTTTTGGGAGTTAAAGACTTGGCTATCGGTAGTCGTTAGCCAAACGCCTCGGATTTCTGGTGAGGAGAATTGATTTCGGGCGTTTGTAGTCAGCGCTTTAGCGCTTCTGGCACTAAAGTGTCTACTACGAACCCAGGGTGAGGAGAATTGATTTCGGGCGTTTGTAGTCAGCGCTTTAGCGCTTCTGGCACTAAAGTGCCTACTACGAAGCCAGCTTAAGTCAACGCCATTTTGCTGCAATCTTACTAATGCAATTCCTTCGGAAAAGGGTTCGGCTTCATCCAGTTGCGGATCAACAACAAATGTCCCAGCTTGATCAATATATCCCCATTTATGTCCCAGTTTGACCCTCGCCCGTCCTTGGGTAAAGGAATCCGCCTCATCGAATAATGGTTCAATGGCGATAATATCCCAACCCGGAATATAGTGTCGGGGAACGCCAGGAAGTTTTAACGCCTGACTAATCAGTGCAGCCACTTCGCCTCGTGTCGCATTGCGATTCGGGTGTAGGCGTCTGACATCCGGATAGTTAACGACTAAAAACTGACGGGTTGCGGTTGCGATCGCGTCCCGTGCATAATTGGGAATAACTGTCGCATCATCGTAGTATTGCTGAAGAATTGGGTTAGGATTAGGGTCACGGTCATACTGTAACCCACTCACCAATGCCACCAACGCTTGCACACGGGGAATCGGTTGATTGGGGCGAAAGGTTCCATTCGGATAACCGGAGAAAAATCCGGCACGAGTAACAGTTTGAATCGCGGAATTTGCCCAGTGATTGGCGGGTACATCGCGAAAGTTGATCGCATCGCGCACTGGGGTAGCCTGGGGAAAAGCTTTATTTAAAATCGCCGCAAATTCAGCCCGGGTAACGGAGTTATTGGGGCGAAAGCTACCATCTGGATAACCACTGATAATTTGGCGGTTAAAAAGCTGGTGAATTGAGTCTTTTGCCCAATGGGTTTGGGTATCGGCAAAGCGGGAATCGGTGGAGATCGTCATTTGTCATTTGTCATTTGTCATTTGTTATACTCGCTTTTGCAAGAAGAAAGCTACGTCATTTGTGAATTATTCCCACTGTAGTGTTAAGGTATTATCGGGGTTCAATTTTACGCGATCGCGAACGGCACGTTACACCAATGTTAAACTCAATCTAAGATAAAGAAAGTCGCGATCGCAATCCTGGTTCATGTCATTTACCTATTCTCCCGAAAACCTACCCTTTCAACGCCTGCGCGATGTGCGTGCGGCGCTGCTGCAACTGCATAAAGCCCTTCTCCACTCGGAACGCGATAGGTATGAACGATTTCATGGGCGTATTCGTTCAAAAGGGGAGTTTTTCCAACTGGTTGTTCAAGATGAATGGTTTAGTTGGTTACGCCCTTTCTCTCAATTTATTGTTCAGATTGATGAAGCCTTGAGTGCCAAAGAACCGATAACGTTCCATCAGGCAAATGAACTTTTAGATGAAGCCCGTTCGCTGGTTTCTCCGGATGAAACGGGAACTAATCGAGAGCAACGTTACTATCAAGCAATTCAACGTGATCCAAATATTGCCCTGATGCATGCTGATGTGTCAAGATTGCTTTCTAGGAGTAAGCGTTAACAGTTAGCAGTGAACAGTTAACAGTTAGCAGTTATCAAAAATCTCCAATACTTTGAGAAATCCCCCTCCCTAACTCTGCCCTTGTCAAGGGGAGGGAACTCTCGTCAACCTTCAGATCCTTCTGTTCCCTGTTCCCTATTTCCTATTCCCTTTACAACTTGTCTTGATAATAAATTTGGATTAAGTTTTCCAATTTCTCGTCAGGACAACATTCAATCAATGCTTCAAATACTTCTAGCAATTTGGCACCACTTTCTCCTAAAGTTGGACTCAATCCCCAAACATCCTGTACCCAGTCTTGAGGACGTTCATCGTCAAATACTAAACGTTCTAGCAGTTGCTTGGCTTCGGTTTTGGAAATCGGTTCTTTATCATTTATCATGGATAATTAGTCATTCGGTACTTATAGTTGGAGACAGTTCCGCAAAAATGGAAAGGAGTTTAACCCCTCAATTATTGGTCAAGTGTTTCCATTTGATAACGAATAGCTGCAATTCCTTGCTCATTTCCTAATTCTTCAAAAATAGCCAAGGCATCTTGATAAGACGTTTGCGCCATTGCTTCTTTGCCTTGTTGACTGTAGATTATCCCCATATTGTATAAAGCTAGAGCTTGCAACTCAGGGATATTTTCAGCGTTGAAAATACCTAAGGCTTGCTGGTGAAAGTCTAAAGCTGGGGCATATTCTTTTAAGTTTTGATGGGATAATCCCAAGTAATACAGAACCTCTCCTTCTAAGATGTTTTCGTCCAATTCCTGATAAATGCTTAACGATTCTTTAAGGGAATCGATCGCTTGCTCATTTTGCTCTTGAGCGAAATAAACTTTGCCAATATTACCCAATACAATGCCTTCACTGCGGCGATTATCCACTTCTCGGAAAAGTGCCAGTGACTTTTGGTGCAGATCCAGTGCTTGAGAATATTGTTCTAGACTTGAATAGACTGAACCCATATAATCGAGGATGATCGCTTCTTGGTAAGGATCATCGAAGGTTTTGGCTAGGCTTAAGGCTTGTTCGTAAGCGTTTAGTGCATCATCATACTGTTGACGATTCTCATAAATTAGACCAATTTGGGTCAGAGCTATGGTTTCTTCTGCAGGGGCTTCGACTTGCTCAAACAGGTTGGATGCTTCCTCTAGTCGATTTAACGCCTCCTGCATTTGACCTTGCTGATACAGATCAATTCCTTCCTCTAGCAACTGTTGGGCTGCACTAAGCTGATCTTCAGCGGTTTGGGCTTGTACCTGGGTTGATAGAGATAGCGATAGATTAGGGGATAGGGAAATCGGCGATAGTAATGTTAACAGCAGCGTCGCTGTCGCCAAGCTGAGGGAGTGAAGTCGGTGGGGTAAGGATAAATAGGTCATGAGGCTAAAATCGTAGTTTACAGGATCGAGCAGATGACACCACAAAAAAGCAGAAGGCAGAAGCAGCAAGCAAAATTTCCAGCTACAGTCTCACCAACCACCTTGGGTTTTAACCCAAGTAACCAAAAGCTTAAGTCGTCTATAGACGACTACATAAGAGTTTTATATTCTATTTTAATAGAAACCCCTTTTTTGCCCTGGCGAGGACGAAGTCGCAGCTACACAAACTTGCGTCCGCCTGCGCGGACTAGCTTATATAGCACTACGCAGACACGTTAGGACAAAAGAAGAAAAATTTAAATCGCTTGACCCTGAGCGACTTGTACCGAGCGACTTGTACCGAGCGACTTGTACCGAGCGAAGTCGAGGTAAGTCGAGGCAAGTCGAAGGGTCAATCCCTTGTCAGGTAAGCTTTTTTCTTCAAAGAAAGCCCATTGCCTATTTCCTATTGCCTCTCCCCACCACAAGACTTATTCAGCAGCCCCTAATTCTAGAGATTGAAGCCAAAGGGAGGCAGGATGTGTTCAATATCTGATCCTAAACGAATCGTGACGCCAAACGTCTCTTGGCATGTTCCCACTACACTGGTGAAGAAATCGGAACTATTCGCATCTAACTCTTGTTCGACTAAAATCTCTGTTTGGTCACTAATCTCTAATGTTAGACCCTCTGGGAAACCCGTTGGCGAATCCGTGCCTAAAATTATCAGTAATGCCCATTCGGGGAGGGTTGCAGATAAGAGGGGCCAGGTTATGGCATATAAGCGCAGGGGGATGTCTGCCACCTGGAGATTGCGATACGCTCCCTTGGCTTGAGGTGGAATTTGGACATTATTGTACTCCAGTTGTTGCACGATCGCATCCAATTCGGCGGTAGGCGATCGCATGGCGGTAGCGGGGGTTAAACTAGGCAGAAGTTGCCAGGAGAGTTCTTGGGCGAGTTCGTCTAGTTCATCCTGTAACCAGCGTCCCACATTAATTACGTTTCGGGTGATACGGCTGAGTACATCAGATAAGTAGTTCTGGAGAGTGGATTGGCTTTGAGGATCGGTTTGCAGTTGATACAGCCAGGTGCGTAACTCAGAACGGGTGAGTACGAGGGTGGCTTGTTCCCAGGTTAAGACGTGCCAGAGTTGAGACGCCGGAGACTGGAGTTGGGGGAGTTTGATTTCCAGTTGCGATCGCTTATGGGCAAGTTGCTGGCGGCGATCACTGGGAATGGGGGGGAGGGGTATGGCGCTGGGGGTTAAACAGCGTAATTCTAAGAGGAGGTGACTAGGTTCCGTGTCAAAGCAATCGAGGGGGAATGAATACGTCCAATCCTCCTCAGGGGTTAAGCCTAGAGTATCCCGGTGTGCGATGAGTTGAGGATAGGAAATAAACCCTTTAACCACGGCGGTTTCCTCTTCCTCTTGTACGTCTACGATGACGTAGAAATGGGGGATGAATTCGGGGAGATCGACAACGGTTCGGGGTAAGGATACTTGATCATCGGTTAGGCTACCTTGGGCAATTAGACAGAGGTTAAACCCATTTACGTTAAGATGACAAACCGCTTCGATAAGATTCGTTGTCGCAGAATCGAATAGGGACGTGCGATCGCGATTTACAGTTAATTCAGAACTCCGTTCGGCTAACCATGACTCAAAGCCAAATAAGGCTAAAGCATTGAGATAAGTTTGCCATTGGCGTTCTTCGTTAGCAATGGGTTGGGCGAGGTGAACGGCTTGTTCAATCGCATCGTCAGAGAGGTGGATGGTTTCAATGGCGAAAGCGTCACCATCAAGCCCGGGTTGAGTGGTTGAGTAGAAAGTCATGATATATTACTCCTGTTATCTAGATAATGGCAGAGTCTTTTAGCAAAGAGGCTGGGGGTTTTTTGATGGCGTTCATGGGTAGCCGTACTCGCTTCTGTCGCCGCGTCTTCGATCACCTTCGTGACTTGTTCTGCGATCGCCTCTTGAATTTGGTGATGAACGGTTTGCAGGCGTTGGACATCGGTATAGCGTTGGGCTTTCTCCAGAATGCGATCGCTTAAGTAAACCAGTAATTCTCGTTGAATATCAGCGCGAAGGACCTTCAGTTTTAGTAGACGGCTAATTTGAAATTGTCCTTTATAGTTAAAGTTTCGGGCAATATCGGACATGGATTGTCCTTGACAGTGAAACAGATGCAACGCGGTGAGAAACTGTTGGGCTTTTTGGGAATCTCGGCGCTGTAACTTCCGAGTGCGATCGCCTGTGATTTGGGCGATGGCGGTATCTAAACCTTTAATAAACTGTTGGCGATAGGCGGTTAAAAATTCGCTTTGTTCATCGGGTGTGGGTTGAGAATAAGGGATATCTAGGGGTTCATTTGGCGTTGCATCCCAGGGATTCACTTTTTAAGGTTCCGCCGCGTACATAAATTCGGTACTCACGCAGTCGAGAGGCGATGAGTTGCAGTTGGCGCAGCAGGGGTTCTGGGCGTAGGGGAGGGGAGAGGCGTTGCGCCATTTGTTGTAGTTGTTCGGGGGTGGGAGGGTGACATTTTCCTTTAACTCCAGCGAGACGTTGTTTTAGGCGTTGACTGCGGTAGACGGCGTGATAAGCGTCGAGAAGTTGTTGGGCGCGTTGGATTTCCGATGGGGTTAAGTGGTGAAACTCGGTGAAAATCCGGTGGAGTTGTTTGGGTTTGGTATCATTTAAGATTGCCCAATCACTGACTAAATAAATCCCATGTTCGAGTAAGAATTGATTCAGGGGTTTATGGTGTTTCACCCGACGGCTTGTCCAGGTGGCGAGGCTGCTTTGTTCGGGGTCAAAACTGTGTAAGATTTCATCGAGGAAGGATTGGTAGGTGGGAGAATGGCGGCGAGGTTTACCGATTTCTTCGTCTAAGACAAAGGGTAATAAATCGTTACTGGTAAAGCCATGTTCCGCACCAAACCGACTGGCTAACCCCCGACAAACAGCGTCAATTTGCTGTGACATAAAGCATTTGAGACAAAGTTGAGCCATACTACTCTGATTAATCTCTGCTCCCCCAGCTTCCCCAGCTTCCCCAGCTTCCCCAGCTCCCCCAGATTCCTGCATCCAGTACCAGAGTTGACGTTGAACCTGGGTATCCGAGACTTGAGTCTCTGGGGTAAAATCAGGGAATGATTCCAGGAAAAATGCCTTAGCTGCGGTAATTTCCCGGATTTGGCGTCTCCCGGCTGCATCAATCGCGATCGCACTCCAATATCGGGAAGCTGTGTTAGTCGGGATTCTTACGGCGCTCAAATGGTTGCTCATCACTCGTGTATCAGGGGCTACGTGGGCGGGGGTATCGTCTCAAGGGTTGTACCTCCATAGTTTAAGATTGATTGGCGAGAATCAAGGGGTGTTCAGTCGGATCTAACTCTGAGCGGCTGGAACTTATGCAGAACAATTTTCGTAGAGCCATCCAGGTAGGTAGGTAGGTAGGTAAATTTCACAAACCCTTTTTTTGCTTTGGCGACTAGAAGTCGCAGCTACACAAACAAAGTCCGCCTGCGCGGACTAGCTTATAAAGGGGGTGGCTAACCCGGATTTGGTATGAATTGTGTAGGGGCGGGTTTCACAACTATCTTTTCGGTTGTAACCCGATGTAACTAAACCCGCCCCGATTCAGCTTTTTAGACTTTGAGTAAATATGCCATGAAAGTAAAACTAACACCTGAAGTACAAATTACAATTCCTGCCCCCATTCGCCAAAAACTCGGACTTCAAGAAGGAGATGAAATATTAATTCTCCTAGAAGGAAATGATCTAAAATTGCGAATTATTAAGCCTAAGCGACTTAGTGAATTTTACGGTGCATTACCTGCAACTGTTCCTTGTCCCGGTAAAGATGCAATTCATCAGAGTGTCGCGGAAACACTTGCCTAAAAAACTTAGATTTAAAACTTAAATGGATGAAGGAGAAGCCGAAACGATTTCTCTGGCAATGAAACTTAATAATGTTATTCTTATTCTCGACGATAAAAAAGCACGTCGCGTTGCTAAACAAATTGGATTAAAAGTAATTGGCACAGTGGGGATGCTTTTATCCCAAATCTGAGGAACGCTACCCCCGTTATAACCTAGTCCGCGCAGGCGGACTTTGTTTGTGTAGCTGCGATTTTAATCGCCTCTTCAAAAGGCTAGGTGGCATGGAAGATGAACTATAGCTAGCCTGAATAAGTTGTGCAATACGGTGTACTATAAACTGTACGACTGAATCAAATAATAGGAGAAGACAACGATGAAAAAATATGTTTGTACCGTTTGCAACTACGAATATGATCCCGAAAAAGGTGATCCCGATGGCGGTATCGAACCCGGAACCGCTTTTGAGGATATCCCTGATGACTGGGTATGTCCCGTCTGTGGGGCGGCTAAATCGGATTTTGAACCCTTAGAATAATCATAACCCTGAGTAATGCAAGCACCTTGTCTCTTAAAATTGTCGTTATCGGTGGGGGTGCGGCTGGTTTTTTCGGCGCGATCGCATCTGCATCCGCTCATCCTCACACCCAAGTCATCCTGCTGGAAGCCTCGAAAACGCCTTTAACTAAGGTGCGGATTTCTGGTGGGGGGCGCTGTAATGTCACCCATGCGTGTTTTGACCCCGCCCTTTTGGTACAAGCCTATCCCAGGGGGGGGAAAGCCTTGCGCTCGGCGTTTACGCGGTTTCAACCCAAAGACACAATCGCCTGGTTTGAGGCGCAGGGGGTACACCTGAAAACCGAAGCGGATGGGCGGATGTTCCCGGTTACGGATACGTCGCAAACCATTGTGGATTGTCTCATCCATGCGGCTATAAACGCAGGGGTTCAGATTCGCACCGCGACTCCGGTTAAATCCATTCGCCTCACCTCTGGGTTTCAACTCCAGTTAAAAACCGGGGAAATAATCGAGTGCGATCGCGTGCTTTTGGCGACAGGGAGTAATCCCCTTGGCTATCGCTTTGCCAAGAATTTGGGTCATACTATCCAACCCCCGGTTCCTTCTTTATTTACGTTTACGATATCAGACCCACGCTTACAGGATTTAGCTGGAGTTAGTGTAAATGATGTTCATATAAAACTACCAGAAGCCGGGAAAACTGTCAAGGAACAAACCGGACCCTTACTGATTACCCATTGGGGATTAAGTGGTCCAGTCGTCCTCAAATTGTCGGCTTGGGCGGCTCGATTTTTTCATGATTGTCACTACCAAACTCCCTTAGTGATTAATTGGCTTCCTCAATATACTCAAGACTATCTACGCCAGCTATTACTATCGGTTAAATCTCAACTTCCGCACCGTCATATCAGCACAAGTTGCCCGATTCCGATTCCGAAACGGTTATGGCAGAGTTTAATTAGCTATGTTGGTATTGACCAAAATCGGCGCTGGGCAGAACTCTCGAAAAAAGCCCTGAATCAATTGATACAAGAACTGAATCAGGGGCATTATTTGATTCAAGCGAAGGGTGTTTTTAAGGAAGAATTTGTTACCTGTGGCGGGATAAATTTAAAAGAGGTGAACTTTAAAACCATGGAAAGTCGCTGCTGTCCGGGACTTTACTTTGCGGGTGAAATCCTGGATGTTGATGGAATTACGGGCGGATTTAATTTTCAGAATGCTTGGACAA
>JGI12140J13697_1114698_pt1 | contig 11053 bp, 6 predicted proteins | sample ElkSlonscriptome_5_FD_13697 | JGI IMG/M metagenome (IMG submission 13697) | reverse complement strand
TAAAAATGAGTCACCAACTTCACCGTAGACGCATCTGAAATAAACCATAATGACGCCAACGCGCTTTTCACCCCAGCTTGCACCGCCACCCCCGCTAAACCCAGCGCCGCCCGGTCATCCCCCGCCGCCGTTTGACAAGCCGTGAGTGCCAACAGTTCCACCGCCTCAGAACCCACATTGATGCGGCGCAGGGTTGCCTCTAAATCAATGATAGTCAGCTTGCCATTGTCTCCCGTCACCAGAAATGTATCCTCTGGCTCTGTACCAAACTCCCCGTGTGTGGCAATATGAATAATTGGGTAAAGGGTTTGGCTGAGTTCCTGTTGCAAGCGATCGCGTGTAAACTCTTGATCAAGGAGTCCCTTACTCCCCGGCATTTGAGCCTTAACTTGACTGACTTCTTTACCAACGTTACTCAACGCGGGAAACCTGCGACCGTCCACAACCGCCTCCTTGGTTAATCCGATGATCAGCGCCCGTAGCTGTTCACGGTCGAGTGCTTTCTTTTCAGTTAGAGTCAGACTGGGAGTCGTGGCAATGGCATACTTTTGCACCAAAAATTTCTCCCCGTCATGAAGTGCTGCCATGGGAACACTACGCAAAATACCATCTTGGATAAATACCAGCGTTTTGACCTGGGCTTGTTCTAAGTCAGAGGCGAAGGGACGAATCAGCCAATCATACAGCGTTTGGGCTTGGGTAGGGTCATAAACGAAATCCATAAATCTCTCCAATTCCCGGCGAAATTCATTGATTTCGTCAATAAGCGTTTGACTATCGATATCTATCCACGCTGACCGTTTTTCGCCGTTGGGGAGACTGACGAGAATAGCAGTCCGGTCTTTCAGAATAATTGTACTAAAAACAGCCGTGGCGGGACTAAAATCAACTGAGTCATTTAAATTAAGGGCGGCTATTACACACTCATTGCCAAAATAATTTTGCAGTTCTGCCAATTTCAGAGAATCAATTGTTCTCAGGGCTGCACTGAGTTCCTTAGTCCGTTCCATGGGTTCAATAGACGGCAAAGAGGCTTGTTCGAGGCGTAACTGTGCCAACTCCCGATAAATGGGATTAATCGCATCGCGAAAGTCAAGTTGCACATCGCGATTGGCGGTGAGAATATCGCTACGGATCGTTTCTAAGGTGGTAACAGCTTGTTCGTAAGCCATTACAGCTTCAGACGCTTTCCCCTGTGCCTTAAAGATGCGTCCCGCTTGCCACTGCCATAAATACAGACTATCTTTGCCAAGTAAATCCTGGTTGGCACTCAATTGAGCCTGTTGCGTTAAGTTGAGGGCTTGGGGGTAATCCTGGCGGCATTCATAAAGTTGTCCCAGCTTACCCAGGGCAAAGGATTGGGCGCGAGAATCATTGAGGCGTTGGGCTATGGAGACAGCTTGCTGTAGGAGTTCAATGGCTTGGGGTTGGTACTGAAGCTTGAGGCATTGAGTCCCCGATGAGGTATCTTCAGACCCCGTAACAGGTTGGAGAAGATTAGCTAAATCAATCGCTGCATAGACTTTATCACGAGAATCGGGGAGTTGAGCCAGGAGCGATCGCGCTTCGGTCAATGCAGCCGCCGCCGATGAGGGGTTGCTGGTTCGGTACAATACTGAAATGGAGTTAACCAGTCCCCGCATTTGCCCTCGTTGGTCATTCTCCGTCCGGGCTACCTCGATACTATCCTGGAAATAGTCCAACGCTTTGGCATCATTACTCAAGGCTTTTTGTCGGAATTCCTCGGCTTTGGCGCTATCTCCTCTGGTGTCAGCCGACTCAGCACGGCGATAATTCACTAAAGCCAGACTATTGTAGGCATTGCCAAGACTATTAAGGACAGAAGCGAGATAAACTGGATTGTCGAGTTGGTTCGCGATCGCTAAACTCTGCTCTAAATTGGCAATGGCTTGATCATACTCTCCCCGATGGCGATAGGCATTACCCAAACTTCCCAACGCCGCCGCTTCTCCCAAAGCATCTTGTTGTTGACGCAGGATTTGCAACGCACTATCTGGATTACAGGAATTCTCGCTTTCCGGGAGATGGCACAAAATCGTAATTGCCCGTCGATTTTGCCCCAACTTGCTGTAAGCTTGAGCTAGTTCCACCCGCATCCGCCCCACTTGGGTTTGGTTTCCCATCTGGCGATAAACGGCTATTGTTTCAGACCAATAGTGAATCGCGCGATCGATTTGACCGATTTGCTGATAGGCTCGTGCTAAGTTTTCTAAGACCAGGGCTTGTGCTGGGGAATTATTGGTAGTTTGATAGGCATCCAGAGCTGTTTCCCATTGCGCGATCGCACCCGTAATATCTCCTGCCTGATATAACTCTACACCTTTTTGCACCCATTGACTCACCGAGACAACAGCCTCGGAGGGAACAGTGGACAAGGAACGGGGAACGGTTAATTTCTGCTTCCTCATACCTTGGTTTGAAGCCTCCCTTTTCAGAGGGAAAGAGGTTTGGGCGAAGTCTAAATCCGCTTCCCAACCCATCACTATTCCCTGTTTCCCGTTCCCCGTTCCCTTGAAGTCAGGAGATTGAGCAACAGCCACGTTTCCCCATTGTACCTGCCAAGGGGTTGAGGAAAGATGACCCAGCCCTAGGCAGAGAGCGAAGCTACAAAGGAATAGAACGAACAGAAGGCGACGAACACAGAATTTGTGGTGTCGGCTTGGCATAGCAGTCTTCCTTAAAGCCTTGATGAACCGTCTGGGAATACAAGATGTCCGTTTCTGGTAATCATAGCTGTATCTCTGTGCAACTGAGTGATCCAATTTGGAAATGGACTTAACCCAAAGAGCAGGGCTGTTATGATTAGAACGCAATCCTGCCAGCAGGCACAAGGAAGTAGCCAAATCTCGGTAGTTACAGAAATCGCCCTGACGATAGGCTGCGATCGCGCCCCGTTTGAAGGAAAATACTCAGCGGTTAAATCCTCTTCACTCGAAATGGTGTTTTTTGCAGTTTTCGGCAAACGGATTGGCAGGATTGTGTCATAGATGAATCCAAAAACGGCAAGCAATTTGGTAAATTGCGGTAATGGACGACGGCTCTAAGACTTCTAGTATGGACTTGAAACGCTTTTAAGGTTTAAGGTAACCTGCTGTGAGCTAAAAAGCACAGCTAACTGTACTGGCATACAATCAGGTGAAGCTTTTCGTCTTCTTGTTCCTGCTATCCCGCTTACGCAAGGAGTCGGTGCTGCGCTCTCTCTACTCGGGTCTGAATCCACTAATCCAAAAATTGATGATCCCAAAATGGTTGATGTTTCCTATTTTATAGTCTTAGAGAGTATCGTTTTAAGCGCTGGTGCAGCCATCTCACTGGGGGTATTCCTATCCTACTCTAGGGCGCGGCGAGCCTTACGATGGTGGGAACGCAGGCGAGGGTTTCAACTGTATTGCGAAACTGAGCGAATTCGTAATGGCTTGTTGCAAGAGTCATTGGCGATGCGTCGCAGCTTAGAGTTATGGCTGGGAGATACTCATGAGATTTCCTTAGAGCATGTCCGAGACTGGTTAAAGGGGATTGAAAAGTTCCATCATTCTCTGGGACAATTGAGCGATCGCCTATCGCCTCCTTTTGTTGAGGAAAGTTTGCCCCTAGCCATCCAGTATTTGCTCGAACTGTGGCAAACCTACAATCCTCACCTTAACATTCAGATGGAACTGCCGGGGGATTGGCAGGATGAGTCTCCTGAGTGCTCTCGAGTGATTTTAATCGCCTTAGACGAATTACTGCGAATTACCTTATCCCAAGGAGGTACATCCCGTTGGAGCAACGACACCGACACCCAAGGCGTACTCAGAGGGTTTCAACAATGCCAGACTGAAAAAATTGGTATGCTTCCCTCAGAGGTGTTCACTCAACTATCGATTCATGTCCGCTTACAGAAACAGGGGAAGTTCGGTGATATTAGAGTTCAACTCTCTTATCCTAATGAATCAACAGTGGTCTGTCCATCTACTCTCAAAGATTTAGACTATCTTAAGGAAGCTTTTCACTTTGTCACCGGCGGACAGTGCTTTTATAAGAGAAAGGAGTTGATGGTAACGTGGCACTTCCGTTGGCAATCACCCCAACCTCAGCTCCCAAAATTAACCCTAGACTGCGATGGATTTGAATATGAGTCTAAAATCACCAAAGCTAGTCAAGTCAAAAATTCTCGTGGTTGATGATCACGAAGCTGTCTTGGATGGAACTGTGAATATGCTGACAAAGCAGTACCCAGAAGCCGATGTGATCACCGCTCAAACGGCTCAAGGCGCTCAACAACAAGTGGAAGGCGCTCAACCTGATTTGGCGATTCTGGATCTTTCTATTCCAGAGCAACCTGGAGACATGGCGCGAACGGAGACAGGGATTCAACTGTTGAGAACGTTGATGGAGCAGTATTCCACCCTGAATATTGTGGTTCAAAGCGCTCATGTCCGCTCACTGGTGCGTCTCAAACCTGTGATCGCGACTCATGAAGGGGGTTTTACGATTGTAGACAAAAGTCTGCCCCTCCAGGAAATGTTAACTAAGGTTGATTGGGCGCTTCAGGGAGTGGTTTACACGCCCAGGGAAATGCGAACAGGGTTGGAAGTTAAGCCAGAATGGTTGGAACTGTTGACCCTCGCCTTTCAAGAAGGATTACAGGATAAGGCGATCGCTCAGCAGATGAATATTGCTGAACGAACTGTGCGTCATTATTGGACGAAGGTTCAAGACGCTTTGGGTGTTTATCCGGAACCGGGGAAAAATATTCGGATTCAAACCCAGATGCGTGCTAAGGAGGAGGGTTTAATTGATTAGTTATTGGTCATTGGTTATTAGTCATTAGTCATTTGCTCCCCAGACGCGCCATGGCGCGTCTCTACATGCTCCCTAATTCCCTATTCCCTGTTCCTTGTGCAGCGTAACCTTTGGCGAAACATTCAAGCGGAACTTGCCATCTGGCGGGTTGGGGCTTTGCCAGGATTGATTATTATTGGACTGGTCATGCTGGCTCGTCTGATGGGTTCGCTACAATTTTTGGAATGGGTGGTGCTGGATAATTTTCTGCGGCTGCGTCCAGCTGAACCTATGGATGAACGAATTGTAATTGTTGGGATTGATGAAGGAGATATCCAGCAGATAGGAACGTATCCTATTCCTGATCAAGATATTGCTGAACTCCTGAGACTATTGCAGAATTATCAGCCGAATGTCATTGGTCTTGATATCTTTAGAGACTTACCCGTTGAGCCCGGTCACGCTAAATTGGTTGAAGTATTTAGAGAGAGCAAAAATTTAATTGCGATTGAGAAAGCGTTGCGCGATCGCGAGGGGTTTACTGTTAGTCCACCACCCGATTTGCCCCCTGATCAAGCTGGATTTGCTGATGCGGTTCTGGATAGGGATGGGTATCTCAGACGCAGCCTGCTTCGCATTTCTACTCCCCAGGGAGAGCGTAAATTGTCTCTGACGCTACGTCTGGCTCAAACCTATTTATCGAGTCAAGGAATTCCCCTAGAACAGGGAATTCATGACCCCAATGCTATCCGGTTTGGTTCCACTGAACTGACTCAGTTTCAACCCAATTCTGGGGGATATGTGAGAGCCGATGCTGGCGGAAATCAGATTTTGCTTAATTTTCGCGGTGGTCGAGAACCGTTTAGAGTCATCTCACTTAGCGATATCAAAAGTGGACATGTTGAACCGGATTGGATTCGCGATCGCATTGTCTTAGTTGGGATAACGGCTGCTAGTGTCAAGGATATCGTAAATTCGGCGGCGATTACGGGTGTTAACCCCAAACTGGTTTATGGGGCGGAAATTCAAGCTCATGCGGTGAGTCAAATTATTAGTGCTGTTCTGGATGGGCGTCCCCTTTTGCAGGTTTGGTCAGATGGATGGGAATATTTGTGGATTTTTGCCTGGGGGTTTTTAGGTATTAGTCTGGGTCGGCTATTTCAATCCCCTTTCAAGATTCTGATGGGATTGGGGATGGCTAGTGTGGGATTAATCTGTCTTTGTTATTTCGGGTTGATTTTAGGGTGGTGGATTCCCCTTATTCCGGCAATTCTTCCTCTTGTTTTTAATGGTGCTGGACTCACCGCTGGGTTATTTTATCGACATCAACAGGATTTGCGGTTACGGCTGCAAGAGCGGCAATTTATTATTGACCATACATTTGATACCATCCACAATGGACCGTTGCAAAGATTGGCAAGGATTTTAAGCACGGCTCAAGAAAACCATTTATATTCTGAATTGTTGTTGTCTGAACTTAAACAGTTAAACCAAGAGATTCGCACAGTCTATGAATCCGTTCGCCGAGAAACGTTAACCCAAGGAGAACATATTTATCTGGGCGGTAATTTAGAATTAGATTTACAGACGCCACTTCATGAGATTCTTTATCAAGTTTACGATAATACGATAACTCGTGATTTTCCTTGTTTTAAAACAATTAAGGTTAAAATTAATAAATTTGAACCTCTAGAAAGTCGATATTTAAGCCTCGACCAAAAGCGGGGGTTGTGCCGATTTTTAGAAGAAGCGTTGTGTAATGTAGGGAAATACGCTGTCGGGGTGACTCGTCTGAGTGTAATTTGTACTCAAGAAAACGGTGAGAATGTTCTTCGCATTATCGATAATGGAGTAGGTTTAGAGGCATTATCTGATAACTTAGATCAATATCGAGGTCGGGGAACGCAGCAGGCAAAAAATCTGGCTCGACAACTGCGAGGAACGTTTCGGCGGTTTTCTAATTCTCCCAAAGGAACCGTTTGTGAATTAACCTGGTCTGTGGCAAAAGCGTGGTTCTGGTAAGCTACTGCTATAAGCTATAAGTTTTGGCACGGCGATTAAAATCACTGCTACACAAACAAAGTCCGCCTACGCGGACTAGGTTATAACGGGGATTGCTAATCCGGATTTTGTATCAATTGTCATGGGTAAGAGTTTCAATTATGTTTACATAACATAATAAGTAGGTTGGTGGAAATAAACTCAACCTTATGAAGTTATGTTAACAAGCCTCAAACCCTTACAAATGACGAATGACCAATGACGAATGACGTAGCTTGCTTCTCGCGAAAGCGAGTTCCCCACCGTTAACTTTAATTGTCCCCACCTACTTAGTAGTTATAAATGTTTCCTGAACTTTCCTGAACTTTTCCTGAACTTTCCTGTATCGACAACACTATCCGGGATTGGGTAACGTTGTTTTAGACGTAGCATGCTACGTCTCTACAGCCGTGTAGCTTATCCTATCCGGTTAAAAATCCTGAAAAAATGCCTGAAACAATGGCGTTTAAAGGGTTGCAATTTTAGGTAATATTTAGCACAGGACAGGCTATGTAGTTTTCAGCCAGGACAATAACGGGAACTTGTGAGCAAACCATCCCAATTCTGTCATTAGGTTTACACTTATAGGCATCAGATGCACAAGTCCTGGGTTGTAGGCTGTAAATAAAGCGTTAAATAACTAAGACAATTATGCAACTTTTATGGCGGCTAACAAAACAATTTAATGGTAAACTCGTAATCACTGCTGTTCTCAGTTTATCTTTGGTAATAGGCGGTGTAGCGTTCGCTGATGATAAAAACGGAGAGGGCGCACCTGATCCAACTCATACCGGTTCAACGGGAACAAGACTATACCAACCTCCTGATGATTTGCTGTCGCCCTTTGGCGATGGTTCAGAAGGTAGAAGAGGCGGTTGTACGGGTGATGCACAAATAAGTTTAACAGCCCTCGCCCCTCAAAGCCATGTGGGACAAACGGCTTCCACTCACCCTACCTTCGCTTGGTTTGTCCCGGATACTCAATCTTATGAGATAATCTTTCAACTCTATGAATATGGGTCAAATGGGAGTCGTAACGTAATCCAGGAAATTCCGCTACAAAGTTCTCCGGGAATCATGACATTATCGTTACCAAAGGATAAACCCGGTTTATCAATTGGACAAAGATATGGTTGGAGAGTTGTGCTTCTGTGTAACCCCAACTCCCCCTCTAGCGCTTTAGTAGCGGGGGCGGATATTGATGTTGTCCAGACGCCAGGGACATTTTCTGATAGTCTTGATCCCCTAGAAAGAGCGAAGCAATATGCTGAAGCAGGGTTGTGGTATGATGCATTAGCGGAAGTTTTAGCGTCAGGAAATGAGGCAACTATTTTACTTGAAGATTTACTCAAGGATTTAGCTGAGTTAGAAAACTTACAAGCGGCAGAAAATGGCAGTGAACAGGGTCAGCGATTGACACAAATTGTTGAGGTATTAGATAGGTGATAACCTACCTGTAGGGGTACGGCATTGCCGTACCCTTCCCCTGTATATAGATATAGCGTTTGTGCATACCTTATAACCAGTTACCAATCATAATAAATGCTGCCCAATAAGCGGGGTGAGCGGTTTTTCCCCCAGCTTCAATTAATGAGGCTTGAGCCATGCGAAGTGCTTCGGCTTTACTAATCTTAGAATCGCTTAAATTGGCATAAAAATCCGTGGCAATTTGGGCAGTTGTAGCATCATCAATAAACCAAAGGGAAGCTAAAGCACTTCTAGCACCCGCTTGCACAGCGACACCCGCTAAACCCAAGGCGGCGCGGTCATCTCCAGCAGCGGTTTGGCAAGCCGTTAAGGTGAGAAGTTCTACGGGTTCAGAACGGCGGGACACTGTCCGCAGCTTTCTATCGAGTTCGGTAATCGTGAGTTTTTTATTGTTTCCCATGACAATAAATGTGTTTTCTGGATCACCACCAAATTCGCCGTGGGTGGCAATATGTAGGATGGGGTAAACGGTTTGGTTTAATTCTTGTTGGAGGCGAGTTGAGGTGAAGTCTTCATCCAGTAATCCTTGGCTTCCAGGGAGTAGGGTTTTGACCTGATTAATTTCCCAGGAAACATTCGGTAAAGGGGGAAATTCGCGACCATCAATAATCGCGGGTTGGGTTAATCCTAAGGCTAATGCTAGCAGGTCTTCGCGGTTGAGGGTTTTGGGGTCAGTTAGGGTTAAGGTTGGTGTGGTAGCAATGGCATACTTTTGGACTAAAAATTTCTCGCCATCGTGGAGGGCTGCCATGGGGATACTGCGTAGGATACCATCTTGAATGAAGACTAAGGTTTTAATTTGAGCTTGGTCTAAATCGGCGGCGAAGGGGCGAATAATCCAGTCGTAAAGTTTCTGGGCGGGTTGGGGGTTATAGGTTCTAAAAAAGCTTTCGAGTCCGCGACGAAAGGTGTTGATGTCTTGTCTGAGGGTTTCGCGGTCAATGTTTATCCAGGTGAGTCGTTTTTCACCGTTGGGAAAACTGGCGATAATTGCGGTGCGGTCTGGTAAAATGATGGAACTAAAGACGGCAGTGGCGGTGTTTTCTCCGACTAAATCTACTCGTTCTTGGTTGAAGGCGGTTAAGACACAATCGCCGCCAAAATAGTCTTGAAGTTCGGCTAATTTGAGGGAGTCAACGGTGTTGAGAACTGAGGTGAGGGTTTTGGTTTTCTCAGACGTTGGAGTTGAGGAGAGGGAGGCGCGTTCTAATCTGAGTTCGATGAGTTGTCGGTAAAGGGGGTCAACGGTATCACGAAAGTCGAATTGGATGTCGCGATTGGCGAGGAGAATATCACCTCGGATACTTTCTAAGGTTGCGATCGCGCGGTCATACGTTTCAATTGCCTGAGTTGAGTTTCCTTGGGCATTATACAGGCGTGCGGCTTGCCATTCCCACAGATAGAGGCTATCTTTAGCTAGCAGGTCTTGGTCGGCGGCTAATCGGGCTTGTTGGGTGAAGTTGAGGGCTTGGGAATAGTCTTGCTGACATTCATAGAAATGACCGAGTTCCCCTAGGGCAAAGGATTGGGCGCGATTGTCTTGGAGGCGTTGGGCGATGGCGACGGCTTGTTGCAGGAGGTGTAGGGTTTGGCTGGGGGATTCTGGGGTGACGCATTGGGTTGTCGCCTTTGTGTCTCCTTGACTGAGGAAGTGGGCTAAGTCAATCGCCCCATAGACTTGATCACGGGAATCGGGTAAGGTTTCTAGGAGGGAGAGGGCTTGTTCGAGGGCGTGGCGGGTAGACTGGGTGCGGTATTCTGGAGTAATGGCATTGAGGAGCGATCGCAGTTGTCCTAGGGGATCGTTTTTGGTTTGGGCGAGGTTGAGGCTGGTTTGAAAGACGGTGAGGGCTTCGGTGTCATAGGTTAATGCCTGTTTTTTGAGTTTATCGGCTTCGATGGTATCGCCGCGAATGGTTGCAGAGTTGGCGCGGCGATAATGGATGTTGGCAAGGCTGAGGTAGGTATTGCCCAGATGAGTTAGGGTTGAGGTTTGATAGGCGATATTACCCATTTCTGTTGCCAAATCTAAGCTGGCTTGCAGATAGGTGAGGGCGTTTTTGTAGTCGCCTCGTATACGCAAGGCTTCACCTAAGCTTCCCAAGGCGGCGGCTTCGGTGGGTTTGTCTTGGGTGGTACGGGCAAGGGATAAGGCGCTATCGGGGGTACAGTCGTTCGGGGAGGGATTACATAAAAGTGCGATCGCGGTTCTGGGTTGTCCTATATTAGTATAGGTTTGTGCCTTTTCGACGAGAAGCCTTGCTACTTGGGGGGTATCAGCGATTTGGCGATAATAGGCGATCGCATTTTCCCAATAGGTGAGGGCTTTTTCGCTTTGCTTGAGGTGTTGATAGGCGCGGGCGAGGTTTTCTTGAACTATGGCGGCGCTGGCGGGGTTGTTGGTGTCTTGGTAGTGGGTTAAGGCGGTTTGCCAAGGTTCGATGGCGTCGTAAATATCACCGTTTTTGTAGCGTTGGATACCTTGTTCAACGAGTTGATCGGGATTCAGTGTTTGGGCGGTGGCGATGGGGCTAAATTTGAGGGGGGTAAGGGTTAAGGAAATCTGACTTAGGCTCAAACTGAAGGTGAGACTACACAGGAATAGAATCAGGAGAAAGGGGCGGATTCGGAATCGGCGGTGTTGGCTTTTCATTTCCTTCGTTCGTAGTAGGCGCTGTCTTCGCCATAAACGTTGAAACACTCATGACAAACACTTGAAAAGCCTTGAACTAAAGTTCAA
>JGI12140J13697_1187405_pt1 | contig 11108 bp, 7 predicted proteins | sample ElkSlonscriptome_5_FD_13697 | JGI IMG/M metagenome (IMG submission 13697) | reverse complement strand
CAGCGCCTAACTTTTTAGGAGAAGTCTAGAAACCTGAGTCGGGGCGGGTTTAGTCACATCTGGATGCAACCCAAAAGATAGTAGTGAAACCCGCCCCTACACAATCTCTCACTCAAAACCAGTTTCCCTTGAACGAAGCAAAGGGTCAAAACTTACCTCCTTTCCTTGTGTCACATACCGTGAAAAGTTAGCTACTTGCTCCCTTTTTGTTCCCCTCTTGCTCCCCTCTTGCTCCCCTCTTGCTCCCCTCTCCCAAGCTTGGGAGAGGGGCTGGGGGTGAGGGCTGGTTTAACTTGACCTAGATAGCAAGCCTTGCGCCCCTCCATTTAACGTAGCAAAACCGATGTAAATTGTCAGTAGAAATACCCTAAAAAATAAAACCTACTATTTCCAGCTATTTCCGATTATTTCCCTCTATTTATAAACCATTTACCCCTATTTGCAGACAATTAACTGCAAATTACCACCCCACCAATCAATCAAATAACTTTTTCTAACTACCTACTTCCAGTTTTCAATCTATTTTTCCCGTCGCCACACTAGACCTCATAACCCCAAAATTAACGAGGTCAAGCCATGAAAAGCCCAACATCCAAAACTTGGAAAAAGAAACTCTGGCTATTAGCCGAATTCCTAATTCCTAATCTCATCGGCTGGTTGTTCAAATCCAACCTGGAACCCGGCGTCAGTCTTTGCTTTCTACTGTGGAATTGGCTAATGGATGAACAGACGCAATCCGATGAACGCCAACGCCGCAAATCCTGGCTCACGTTCTTAATTCTTTCGGGTATGGTGTTAGCCATATCCTTCAGCCAACCCTCACCCCCCGTTGATTGTCAGACACCTGTCACCTTCCAGTCTCGCCAATCAACCCTATAGACAGATTCCAGGAAATGTCTCTACCCTAATCCTGACCCATCAGACAAATAACAATCATTAAGCCAATCCCTGATAGGCAAACCCTGATCCATCTACAAGAATTTCCCTATTATTGACAATAACGTTTAAATGATGAACCGCTTATTGATAAGGTGGGCAATGCCCACCCTACGAGACTGTGCGTAAGTCCTATTACCGTTATTGTTGGTTTATCGTACCCCGACAAACAATAAACGGATCAAATCCTTACTCGTAAATCCAAGGATTGATAGTCGGTTGCCAGCTTACCAGTTCCTCTTCCTTAAACCAAAGCTTAATTTCCTCTTTAGCCGTATCTGGTCCATCGGAACCATGAATCAGGTTGCGACCAACGGTAACGCCAAAATCACCCCGAATTGTTCCCGGTTCAGCGCTGAGAGGATTGGTTGCACCAATGATTTTCCGGGCGGAAGCAATAATTCCCTCCCCTTCCCAAACCATGGCGACAACGGGACCAGAGGTGATAAATTCAATCAGTCCAGCAAAAAACCCCTTGTCTTTGTGAACCGCATAATGTTGTTCTGCTAGTTCGCGGCTAACACTCATCAGCTTGAGTCCCACTAGGGTAAAGCCTTTTGTTTCCAGCCGTTGGATAATTTCACCCACCAGATTACGCTGAACGCCATCTGGCTTAATCATCAAAAATGTCCGCTCCAAGTTTCTCTCCTCAACATTTTTTACAAATTGCCAAACCCAGATTAGACCATATTCGTGTCCATTGCCCAATTATGTCGGTTCAGCAAGGCGAGAGACGTTCCATGGAACGTCTCTACAAATTCCAGATGTGCTGTTACCCGTTTGTTTACTTGGTTTTGGTTTGCCCTTTAGCCTGTTCTAAGGCAATTTCTTTCAGCGCCTGGTAAGAATTGGAATTTGAGGTTCCTTCAATTGCCTTAACTGCTAAATCCTGCACCTGTTTCAGCGCCGCATCCAGTTGTTTGGAGAGGTTGTCAATCCGGGCTTCTTGGTTTTCAATGGTTTCTTGCAGCGATTCAATCCGTAGGTTATAGAAGCGCTTTTGCCCGTCGATTTCTAACTGTTGTAAATCTGCCTTAACTTTAACTTGGCTATTCGCGATCGCCTTTCCTTGTTCTTTGGCTTTCTTCACCGCCGCTTCCTTCTCTTGGTCAAAGGCGTCTACCTTAGATTTTAACTCATCAAAGGTCTTTTCCTGTTGGGCGATCGCCTTTTCTCGTTCCTCCCATTGCTGTTGTTGCGCTTGATGAGCTTCTTCCAATTCCTTGTACAGAGTTTTCTGCTGCTGGTCGTAAGTATCCTGGTCTAAATTACGACGTAGTTCTAAATCATACTTGTACTCTTGCTCGTCCCGTTGACGACTTCTTTGATGGTCTTCGTTCCGTTCCTTAATCGCCTGTTGATGTTCAGCTTGCTCTTTTTGCCAAGCTTGGCGCAAGTCCTGAATTTCTTGTTCTAATGTCTCTCGCTGCTGACTGAGTTCTGCTTCAAAGGTTTTCGAGTTTTCTTCGTAAGTTTCAATTAACTCATCCAGCGTATCTTCTTCAATGTCGTCTAAATCATATAAGGCTTCAAGCTGTTGTGTTTCTTCGGCAACCGCTTGTCGTAATTCTTGTAAACTCGCTGCTTCAGTTGTGAGTTTTTCCGATAACTCACTCACCGCACCACCAAATCCAACTTGTAACTCAACCAAACAATCCATTGTTGCTGTCATTTTATCAGAAGCGGTAGACAGCTTTTTGCTCACGATTCCAGAGTGCTGACCATTTGGGGACGCGCCGTTATTTTTGACCTCTTTCTGAAGTTGTTTTAGTTTACCTTCTAACTCTTTCCGCTCTTTCCATAATTCTTCATAAGATTCGAGGATTTCAGCTTTGGTGTTTTTGCTATTGGGTTTGCTTGCCATAATTCTTACCTGGGGTATTTTGAGTCGTGATGGATGATCAGTTAACGGTGGGGTCAGGGCGGGTTTAGTTACGTTATCGGTTTTGTCCAAAACGTTATCGGTAAAACCCGCCCCTACAACCCTGCTTACCCTAGAGGGGCGGGTTTAGTTACGTTATCGGTTTTGTCCGAAACGTTATCAGTAAAACCCGCCCCTACATAACGGATCTAGGCTTTGCTTTTTTCTGCATTATTAACATTTGTCGAACTATCAAAAGCCCTCATTGCCAACGCTTGAGACTGCTTTAGACTATCCTGCAACTGAGCATAGAGTTGATTGATTTGTTCAGTCTGCTTTTGAATTGTTTCTTCCAGAGACTGAACTTTGAACTCGTAACTTTGCTTGCTGGATTCCCATTCTTTATCCAGTAACTCGGCTTTAACTTTTGCATCTTGGTGAACGTCTTTAATCGCCTCTTCTCTGGCTTTCTTCACTGATTCCTCTAAGTCTTTGGGGAAGTTATCGACTTTTTGCTGATATTCTTTAAATAGGGGCTGGCGTTCTTGCAGAATTTTTTCCCGTTCCGACCAGTGTTTTTCTTTTTCTTGGTTGGCTTCGCGCAGTTCTCGTTCTTGGTTACGTTTTAAGGTTTCGTATTCATCAGCCTCAATTTTGCGCTGACGTTCTATTTGATACGTATAGTCAGATTCTTGCTGTTGTCGTTCTTTGGTTAATGATTCAGCTTCTTCCTGAATCTTTTGCTCAAATTCTGCCTGTTCTTTTAACCAGGATTTGTGCTTATCTGCTTTATCTTTCTCAATTGATTGACGCTGTTCTGTGGTGGTTTGTTCAAGACGTTTCCGGTTTTCTTGGTGTTCTTGGGTGAGAATATGCAAAGCGTCAGCGACGACACGAATTTGTTGCAAGTATTGTAATTGCTGCGTTTCTACCTGAATGGCTAACTTGAGTTGATCCCCTTTTTCCGATTCGCTGGTTAATTTTTCCGAGAGTTGATTAATAATTGTGCCAAAGTCTAATTGTAAATCTGCTAATCCTTTGACAATACTATCAACGGTGTAGGTTGAGGCGACGTCTAGAACCTGTTGATTTTTCTGTTTTTCAGCTTCTTCTTCCTTCGTGGCGATTTTGGAGTCAATGGTTTTGCGTTGGTTCAGGATTTGCTCAAAGGCTTTAAAAATTTGGTCTTTGCTGTCTTTAGTTGCAACCACAATTAGTCTCCTTGTTCTTGATAACTTACATTAATCCGCGATCGCATGTTCCCTAGGTTAGCCTCTCAGGATTGAAATCGGGTGTGATCTAGGCGTCTCAGGTGGTTTACTCGACTCGCGATCGGCTAGTTCTTGTTTAGTACAAATGTACTATAAACAGTATAGTCAGATTCTTCTACAACTGTCAAGTTCAGCCAACAGGACTCAGACAGCGTAAATTAGAGGGATATTGAGAATTTGCCGAAATTTAGCAGATATAGCAGATTTGGTGGTTGATGAGGTACAGCTTTAAGCAAGATCCCCGACTTCTCTAAGAAGTCGGGGATCTATCTGTGTACCTCAATATCGTGTCCCTACTCTGAACCTATGGGTAAGTTCTAACTTAATAACGTTTTAACGATGAGCATAAAGTCCTGGTGCATAGGCTTCTAACACTTTGCCTGTGCGGAAGCAATTAATCATCAAGTAATCACAGGCTGGACATTGAGTGTTAGATAAATTCGTTTTAAAACAGTATTCTCGCTGCGCTTTACTTCCACAATTTGGACAATGTATTTCTTGTTTAATCTGCATTTTGTAACTGATTTTATGACAAAAAAGAATTGAACGTAACAACTTAAATTAAATTTCCATGATTAAATTATGGCAAAGATTTAAACCGAAATTGGCTTTCTTAAGATTTACTTAATCTTTATTTAATCTTTACATTTGGCGATTGGATTCTACCGTTGCCGATTCCGACAGACCCATCTATCGGGCGAGGGAGGTTGTTTCGGCGAATGTTAAGAATAGTAAATAGAACCAGGATAACTCAAGGCATGAAAATCTTCATAACCATGGAAGCGCAACAACGCAGGAACCTACTCGCTCTCTTTGCGGCGGGTCTTCTGTTTTGGTCAAGTTTAGCTTCGATGCTACCAGCATTACCCCCTTACATTGAAGACATGGGGGGAACCACGCAGCAAGTCGGGATGGTGATGGGCGGCTTTGCGATCGGGTTATTGGTGTTTCGACAACGTTTAGGACATTTAGCCGATCAACATAGCCGTAAACTGGTGATCCTGATTGGTACGATTGTGGTGGCGATCGCACCGTTAGGGTATTTGTTGGCGGATTCGATTGCCTGGTTAATGGCAATCCGGGTCTTTCACGGGATTGGTTTAGCGGCATTTACGACAGGCTATATCGCCTTAGTGACCGATTTGTCACCCGTCGGTCAACGAGGAGAGTTAATTGGCTATATGAGTCTGGTGACGCCCTTGGGTATGGGATTAGGTCCAGCCTTGGGGGGATTGCTGGAGGCTCAAGCGGGTTACACCGCGTTTTTTCTATTTTCTGGGGGACTGGGTTTATTCGCGTTTGTTTGTGCTAGCCAGGTGAGGGAACCTGAGCGAATCCAGGGAGCAAAATCGAAAACAGCTAAACTGACATTCAAAGGATTCTGGCAGCTATTGGTGAGTCCCCGGTTGCGGATTCCGGCTGTGGTGTTGCTTTTGGCTGGGTTGGCGTTTGGTGGGGTGAGTACATTTGCGGCGTTGTATATCCGAGCCACAAATGTCGATTTAAATCCGGGCTGGTTTTTCATGGCGGTGGCGATCGGGAGTTTCGGGATGCGTTTAATCGCGGGGCGGGCGTCTGATCGGTACGGACGAGGCGTGTTTATTACCGGGAGTCTGATTGGCTATGGATTTGCCTTAACCCTGTTTTCTCAAGCGCAAACCCCACAAGCCTTTTTGCTGATTGGTTTAATTCAAGGATCAGGGGCGGGGATTTTATTACCCTTGATGATCGCCTTAATTTCCGATCGCTCCGGTGCCCATGAACGTGGGCGCGTGTTCTCGGCTTGTATTGCGGGGTTTGATTTAGGGATTGCGATCGCAGGTCCGGTTTGGGGTACGATGGCTGAACCTCTGGGCTATCCCAGCATTTTTCTGGGTGCAGCGGGTTTGATTGTCTTAGCTGTGATTATTTTCACGACTCAATCGAGCAAAACCTTATCTCATTCCCTCAGATTTGCTGTAGGGCGGGAGCGAGATATTTATGTTTATCGAGAGGTCGAGTCTTAGTGTTCCGGGTGCAGGAGAATGTAGAGACGTAGCATGCTACGTCTGGAAGCTGGGGAAGAGGATTACCAATGAACCATGAACCATGAACCATGAACAATCAACAAATGACCAATGACCAATGACAAATCATTGATAAAATAGAGAGCCGTTAGTGAACGTAGCCATGACTCCATCTCCTTCGTACTCTGATCCGCAGTTACTTAAGGGCGATTTAGCGGCACTTATCGAGCGACTGCCAAATCTGACTGATGAAAAATGGATTCAACGTGCTTTAGGCGTACTGGTGCGGCTGACTCAGGAGGAGATTGATCGCCTGGACTGGAAAATCCTCACGGCGACGTTAGAGGATATGGAATCTGCCTTTCAAGTATTCTATCCCTATCGTCACGTTCGCAAGGTGACGATATTCGGTTCAGCCCGGATTGACTCCCAAACACCTGAATATAAAATCGCTGCCGAGTTTGCCCGCTATGTAACCCAGCACGGTTTTATGGTGATGACAGGTGCTGGCGGTGGCATTATGGAAGCAGGGCATTTAGGTGCGGGCGCGGAAAATTCCTTTGGTTTGAATATTCAGCTTCCCTTTGAGGAAACGAATCCGTTTATTCAGGGAGATCCGAAACTGATTCGGTTTAAATATTTCTTTACTCGGAAATTATTCTTCCTCAAAGAAAGTGACGCGATCGCGCTTTTTCCTGGTGGCTTTGGTACACAAGATGAAGCGTTTGAATGCTTAACTTTATGTCAGACCGGGCGACTTGAACCAGTGCCATTAGTCTTGATTGATCGCCCTGGTGGTACATACTGGCACGATTGGGATGCCTATCTTCGCAAGCATTTAATTCAACGAGGGTTGATTAGCCCAGAAGATACGAGCCTGTATACGGTGACAGATAATCTGGATGTGGCTTACGAGGCGATTCATCGGTTCTACCGCGTCTATCATTCTAGTCGTTATGTCGGCGATCGGTTCGTAATGCGGCTTAAATCAGAGTTGTCTGATGCTGAGGTTGCACAGCTTAATGCTGAGTTTAGCGATATTGTTGTCAAGGGTCAAATTGACAAAAGTAAGGCTTTGCCAGAAGAACTTCCGGATGAAACAGCGGATTTGCCACGCTTGATTTTTTACTTTAATCGTAAAGATTCTGGGCGTCTCTATCAACTGATCGCTCGAATTAGTCAAATGGCGGCTGCATCCCCCGAAACAACCCATCCTGAACGGAAATAAATAGGTAGGTACAATAAACGTTAAAGGCGGAGGTCGTCATTCGTCATTCGTCATTATCAATATATTTTTCAGAGAAAAAAGTATATTTATTTTTATTTTTAAAGCCAAATATTGCTTTTATTTTTCTTTTATTAATCTTTAAAATAACTTTATTAAAAGATGATGACATTTCATGTTTTGCTTGCCAGAATAGCTATTAGTGGTACCTGCGGATAGCACCACAAAAAATGTCCGAGCAAACATTATTGTAGCTACCAATTCCTGCTCTGAGAACAAATCCTTGCTTTTGTTCTTGCTCAATGCGCTCACTAATAGGAGTTAAAGAATGACTTTTGCTGTAGATTTTAACATTGCCAACGATTGGGGAAGTGGCTTTACCGCGAATCTAGAAATTGCCAACAATAGTTCCAGCAATGTAAATGGTTGGACTCTGGAGTTTGAAGCTCCCTTTGAAATTACTAATATTTGGGGTGCGGAAATTGTTAGTCAAGAAGGCAACCTTTATACAGTTCGCAACCTCAGCTATAACAGCACTCTAGCCGCTGACGGTACTGTCTCTTTCGGTTTCAACGGTAGTGGCGACAGTCTTGAACCCACTGGCTATAGTCTGAATGGAGAATCCATTGGCACGTCTCCATCCATACCGACGCTTTCTGTTGATAATGTAACGGTTACCGAAGGTGACAGTGGTACGGTTGCGGCTGACTTTGTCGTTAACCTGTCCGAAGCCAGTGACCAACCTGTAACAGTTGAGTATAGTACCGCTAATGGCACGGCGACGGCGGGTTCCGACTACACCGCTCAATCGGGTACAATCACCTTTGCGGCGGGAGAAACCTCTAAAATTGTCAGTGTGCCTGTAATTGGGGACACGACGGTGGAGAGCAATGAAACCTTCAGACTTAACCTCTCCAATCCCAGCAACGGAACGATTGCTGATGCTCAAGGGGTGGGTACGATTAGCAATGATGACTCCAGTACTCCTCCAGCCAATACCCCCCTCCGGATTGAAGCGGAAGACTATATCAGTTTCTTCGATAAAAGCTCAGGTAACACAGGGGGGGCGTTTCGCTCTGATGATGTAGATATCCAAGCCACTACGGATGTAGGTGGCGGCTACAATGTGGGCTGGATTCAGCAAGGGGAATGGTTAACCTACGATGCCAACATTCCTGAAGCTGGAACCTACGACATTGTTGCCCGTGTTGCCTCAGCGCAGTCAGGGACACGCAGTTTAAAGGTTTCGGTTGGGGGTGAAAGTGAAACCCTGAGCTTTGGCGGAACTGGGGGATGGCAAAATTGGACGGATGTGACGGCTCAAGGGGTGAATCTCAGCGCTGGGAGTCAGCAACTACGCCTGGATATGCTCTCCAACTCCTTCAATGTTAACTACATTGATATTATTCCCAGCAATAGTTCACCCACGCCACCAACCCTTTCAATTAATGATGTCAGCCTTACCGAAGGCAATAGTGGCACGAAAAATGCGACGTTTACCGTCAACCTCTCAGACGCGAGTACTCAAAGCGTCAGTGTGAATTACGCCACAGCCAATGACACCGCCATTGCTGGGTCTGACTATACTGCAAAATCCGGTACACTGAATTTCAGCCCTGGACAAACCAGCAAAACGTTCACCGTACCGATTATCGGTGACACCCTGGATGAGGCGAATGAAACCTTCAAGGTAAACCTCTCCCAAGCTAACAATGCTACAATTGCCGATGGTCAAGGTGTTGGCACAATTATCGATAATGATGATTCTACCCCTGTCTTGTCACAGTTATCGATCAATGATGTCAGTGTCACCGAGGGCGATAGCGGTACGAAAAACGCGACGTTTACCGTCAACCTCTCAGCCGCGAGTACTCAAAGCGTCAGTGTGAATTACGCCACAGCCAATGACACCGCCATTGCTGGGTCTGACTATACCGCTAAATCCGGGACACTGAGTTTCAACCCTGGACAAACCAGTAAGACGTTTAGCGTACCCATCCTGGGTGACACAACGGTAGAAGGCGATGAAACCTTTAAGGTGAATCTCTCCCAAGCCAGCAACGCCACGATTGGAGACGGTCAAGGGGTAGGAACAATTCTCAACAACGATTCCTCCCAACCCCCTCCTCAGCAAGGGGCTTTTAATTATGGGGAAGCGCTGCAAAAGTCTATCCTCTTCTACTATGCTCAACGTTCTGGTGACCTACCCGATACCAATCCTCTCCCTTGGCGCGGTGATTCGGCTCTAAACGATGGCTCAGATGTGGGGGTTGACCTGACGGGCGGTTACTACGACGCAGGCGACCATGTTAAGTTCGGCTTACCCGGAGCCGCTTCAATGACGATGCTGAGTTGGGGCGCGGTTGAATACCAGGATGCTTATCAACAAAGTGGACAATTTGAAGAGATTCTGGACTCCATCAAGTGGGGGACTGATTACATCCTCAAAGCTCACGTCACCGATGGTCAAAGCACGCAAGCGTTTTACGGACAGGTGGGAGACGGTAACCTCGACCACGCTTTCTGGGGCGCTCCGGAAGACATGACCATGGAACGACCCGCCTTTAAAATTGACCCTCAGAATCCTGGGTCTGATTTAGCTGGGGAAGCGGCGGCTTCTCTGGCGGCGGCTTCGATTGTCTTTCGAGGGGTAGACGAAGCCTACGCGGATACCCTGCTACAGAACGCCCAACAACTCTACGATTTTGCTGACCAATATCGCGGCGTCTATACCGACGCGATTCCCGATGCGGGTCAATTCTACAATTCCTTCAGCGGCTTCCAAGACGAGCTAGTTTGGGGCGCGACTTGGCTGCACAAAGCAACTGAGGCGGCGGGTAGTACAGATACGACCTATCTCAACAAAGCCGAAAGCTTATACCAGGGAATTGGTCCAGGATTCACGCAATCGTGGGATAACAAATCTTATGGTTCGGCTATCTTGTTAGCTCAGGAAACGGGCAAATCTGAGTATAAAGGTGATGTGGAAGGCTGGTTAAACTCCTGGCTTCCCGGCGGTAGCACCCCAACCTATACCGATGGTGGACTCGCATGGTTGAGTCAGTGGGGTTCTCTGCGCTACAGCGCCAATACCTCATTCCTGGCTGGCGTCTACGCGGATACGGTGAATGACCCCAATGGTCAATACTCTGATTTTGCTGAGGGGCAAATTGACTATATCCTAGGCGATAATCCCCGCGACTTCAGCTATATGGTTGGTTTTGGTGAGGACTATGCACTGAATCCTCACCACCGTGCGGCTTCTGGAGTGACGAATATTAGCGATTCTCGCGATAATCTACACACTCTCTACGGAGCGCTTGTCGGGGGTCCCGCTTCAGCCGATGATTTTGATTATGTCGATGAACGCACAGACTTCATTCGGAATGAAGTGGCGATGGACTACAATGCTGGCTTAACCGGAGCGTTGGCGAGAATGTACGGAGAATTTGGTGGAGAAACGCTCGATACTATTTCGGGAGTCAACCTGGGTGATTTGAGTGCGTTGACCGTTGCCGATGTAGTCGCATCCTAAAGAAACAGGAGCAGAATAGGTGAACAATTATCCTGCTGCCAATTTAGTTTGATTAGAAGTAATTAATAGGGAAATTCTACCGCACCGAGTCTTTAAAGTCAATAGCTGCGTTTCTCAGGAGACGCGGCTTTTTCCGTTACATAAGACCTACCCAGATTTGCCTAAAAGTGGACATTTCTGGCGCTTACTTCCAAGGGTTTCTCCGTATTATTCACTAGGGAAAGGTGCAAAATCTGATTAATGCATCCGGTTATCCATTGTATCTGTGCAATTG
>JGI12140J13697_1033741_pt1 | contig 11157 bp, 7 predicted proteins | sample ElkSlonscriptome_5_FD_13697 | JGI IMG/M metagenome (IMG submission 13697) | reverse complement strand
CCCAGGAAATCCACCGACAAAATGGCAGGTTTATGAGCAGATTTTGCGGATTCCGTATTCAATTGTGTTTAGTCGCTATACCAATGAAATGCAGGCGTTTCAGTTAGTCGGGGGTCATTATGAACCAGCCAACCGGGTTGATAATCGTGTAGTGATGCCGGAGTTAGGGTTAAGTTTAGGACTATGGCAGGGAAGTTTTCGAGGAATTAACCGTTTGTGGTTGCGGTGGATGACTCTTGAGGGAGAGTTGATTTTAACGCCGGAAGAAGAGGCTATCGAGGCGCAAGAACAGGTAGTTGCGGAACGGGAGAGGGCAGAACGATTAGCAGCACGATTGCGAGAGTTGGGGATTGAACCTGATGATATGGAGAATGACGAATAACGAATAACGCTCTCAACCGTTAACTTTTAACCTTAATGAAAGTCTGATTACTTATGGTTAACCTTCCCACTCAAACTGACCCCCCCCTTTCACCTCGGCAAACCTTACCCACGATGTATGATTTACCGAGTGACAACCCGGAGGAACCTGGATTGCCAGACGAGTTTCATTTTTTACAACCCCTACTATTATTTCTTACCTTTCAACCGGCTAACTGGAATCCAGAGTTGGTGTTTTCGGCTTGTGATTTGAATCTTTATTATGATGTGAACCATCCTCAGTGGTACAAACGCCCCGATTGGTTTGGCGTAGTGGGAACACCTCGGTTGTATGAAGGGCGGGATTTACGCTTAAGTTATGTGGTGTGGCAAGAAGTCATCAATCCTTATGTAGTGGTGGAATTATTGTCTCCCGGTACACAAGAGGAAGATTTGGGTCAAACAGTGCAAACCCCAGGAAATCCACCGACAAAATGGCAGGTTTATGAGCAGATTTTGCGGATTCCGTATTCAATTGTGTTTAGTCGCTATACCAATGAAATGCAGGCGTTTCAGTTAGTCGGGGGTCATTATGAACCAGCAAGCCGAGTTGATAATCGTGTAGTGATGCCGGAGTTAGGGTTAAGTTTAGGACTATGGCAGGGAAGTTTTCGAGGAATTAACCGTTTGTGGTTACGGTGGATGACTTTTGAGGGGGAGTTGATTTTAACGCCGGAAGAACAGGCAATAGCAGAACGGGAAAGGGCAGAACGATTAGCAGCACGATTGCGGGAGTTGGGGGTTGAACCTGATGATATGGAGTAAGTGCGATCGCGGTTTTCAGTTCAGATCTCAATCGGCGGTAGGGGTGAGATGGACAAAATTTTGCCCACCTTACCGAATTAGGATAAATGTACTATTCCAGACGTTCCACGGTCACGTCTCTACTAGTGAACCTCAACAAAAACGCCGCTGCGAGCAAATTCCTCTTCTTCGGGAGTAAAGTAAGGGGCGTTATCTTCTAGAGTTGGGTCAAAACTGTAGGCATCTTGCAGGAAGTTTCCTTCTAAAACCGCCTTTTCTAACTCCTTGATGTAGGTGTCAGCCAGCTTACACAACTCTTGGATACCCTGTTCGTCGCCTCTGTCCAAAAACTTTTGCAGTCCCAAATGAAGCCCCGATAAGCGGGCGGTGGGTTTGAGCATACTGTAGATATGGTAGATGCGATCGGTGGTAATGCTGATGTGACGCAGGGCGCGGGCGCGGATCAACTCGGCATCCAGACTGGGCCAATAACGGCTGGTGTAGAAGGCTTGGTCATCCCGTTGATACCACTCTTCCGAACGGGCGATGGAAGAATTCACGGTGTTGTGCAACTTCCAGAAAAACAGGCGCATGGAGAGTCCATCGGTTACTGTAGCCAGCTTGTTGTCGAAGGACATACTAAACTGGGTGGCATGGAGTTTTTGTCCTAACAATAAGTACTCCATCGGGTACATATCGACTTCCTTGTTCTGTACCACATAGGCATTCAAGTGATGGCGACAGTAGGGGCAAGGGTACATCGTGGCGAATAGTTGGATGAACTCCTTGAAAAGCCCGATTAGCTTTGGCTGAACGTCTGGAGATTTGGCACAGACAATTTCAGCAGACGTATGGAAGAAACGCCAAACCCCTGGTCCAATGTAGTAGGGGAAGCTGACTCGCATTTGGGCATCTCGCACGTAGCTGCGGTTAAGCCAGACATCGATAAATGCCACGTACTGGGAGAGGGCACCACATTCGCGACCAAACTCCAGACGTTCCCGACGCTTCTGCACACCGTTGAGGTAGTGGTGACTCAGCCGCCAAGCCTGCAAAATTGCCAGTTTTTGCTTAGGCGTGCAGTTAGGAAATTCTTCGCAAACGTCGCTACCATAGCGATCAAACTCCCCAACAGCTTTCGTCTCTGCGTACAACTGATCCAAGGCGGCTTCGTCGGGATTGGTATTTCTTTCAATATCCTCCGCCGTACAAACGCTAAATGCTGCCAGCAATTTTGGCATGAAATCCTCGTACCAGTACGCCACGGGCATCATCGCGCCGTCGATTTCTTCCCGATCATCTTCCAGAATCACTCGGTTCCATTGCTTCAAATAAGCCTTGGGCTCTTCCCCATTTGGTGTAGGTGACGGGGGCGTTAGTTCCCCATTCAATTCCAGTTGGCGCAACCGATTCAGTTCATTGATTGCCAGCACTCCTTCAATCAAATCTCCCAAGTGAAGGTGCTTTTTCTTCATCGTGATGGCGAATTCCACCCCAGCGGCGAATTTCTCGCGAACGGTGGCAGATTTACTGCGGGTTTCCTGCATCCGCTGCGCCTCGGCTAGCATTTCTGCGGTTTTTTCAATAGTCTGCCAGTTTTTGATCCGATCTTGCAGGCGGGCGTATTCGGCTTCGATGGAATGAATCACCTGATCCAGTACTGGATAGCAAGCCTCTTCCACAATACCCAAGCCTTTGTAGAAGGTGATCGCAACGCGCACAAACTGGGTGAAATCAGAAAGGCGGTAAGGTAAATTCTTCACCCGTAAATGGGTTTCATGGTTAGCCGAAAAACTTTCGCGGAAGCAGCGATAAGCAGCACCCTGAATCAATCGAAACAAACCAATTTGCATTTGTAGGCGAGAAGTGCCCCGCTTTCGGGTACAGTCATCCTTGACTTGTTGGGTGAGGATTTCCTCAAGCTTTGTCACCTCCGCTGCTAAGTCTTGGGTGTTGAGGGGGGTATCTGCTTCCTCCGATTGTGCCTGTAGGGATTGGGTTGCAGTAATGGAGGACTTTTGATCACCACCTAACCCTTGATTATCTTCGGGAATAACTGGGCAGAATTCTTCAAAGTCAATGAAATCTTCATCGTCGCGATCGCCTTCGGTTTCGGTTAGTTCAACGTGGGAATCATGATAGCCTGTCGAGGCTTCGTTTTCTTCAGGAACAAGCTGACAAAACTCTTCAAAGTCGATGAAAGCGTCACCATCGCGATCAACTTCTTTGATCATCTCTTGTAATTCTGCGTCCGTCAGCCCGAACCGACTCATCACGTTTTTCAGTTCGTTGGCGCAAATATGCCCCGAACCATCCTCATCGAAAACGCTAAAGGCAAGTCTCAGCCGACTTTCGCGATCGCCTTGTTGAGACACCATCAGGGCTTTGAACTCTTCAAAGTTGATGGCACCGGAACCGTCTACGTCCACATCTTGCATCATGTCGTGTAATTGGGCATCTGTGGGATTTTGACCCAGCGATCGCATGACGGCACCTAACTCGTCGGCAGAAATTTCGCCACTGCCATCTTCATCGAAAACTCTGAAGGCTTGCCAAAGTCTTTCGACTTCAGCTTCGTTCATTGTCTTTGCGTTTTGCTTATTCATTTCTGCCAATTTTAAAGCAAGTTCCAAAACTTCATTCCAGTTTCTTTCTAACAAACTATAAAACGGGTCATCCGTCAAGTTGACTCAGAAAAGTCTGTGTTATCCGAATTTAGGGACGAAAACAAATGACGCCAATTGGGAGAACCTGTTTCGGCTTCTTTCACTTCAAAGGTGACATTAGAAGCTTGGGGTTGTTCTAGCGCCTGAAGGCAAAGTTCAGCAATATCCTCTCGACTGACTTTCCCTCGAATATTATCCCCTTGCTCAAAGGCTAAACCTTTACCGCCGGGTTCTTCGGTTAAAGCACAGGGACGGATAATCGTATAGGGAATACCACTTTCCCGGACAGCATCCTCTCCCCGCAGCTTCCAGGTGAGAATTCCGCCTAATTGGTCATTCATTCGCACGGCTGGCGGTTCTTCTTCTAAGTTAATTCCGGGACGCCCTGGACGGGTGACGCCAGCAGAACTAATCATAATAAATTGGGGTAAGGTTGAACCGTTGTATGCCTTGATTGTTTCCACTTGTAAGGAGAATGTTCCGGGTTCAAAGTGGGGATTCAGTGCGCCGTCATACTCAAACTTACTCAGCATCAATTGCACGGCGTAAATATGACTCGGATCAAAAGGTTCTGCATCCTGGATAGTTTTGGCACGAAAGACAGGAATTAGCGCCTCAAAGGGAACCCGAACATCAATCCAGGTATCTTTTTCAGTATCAAACGAATAGCAATAGGAAATCCCATCCCACCTTGATTCTGTTCGTAGAATAAACTTATAACGTTGTCCATCGCCTTTAACACGCAGTTCCATCCCCTCATATCCCGCTAAATTTAAGGATGGCTCGAAATTACGGGTACGAACGGAAACAAAACCACCCGAATTTTTGGTAGATACAGTTCCACTGAATAATGCCGCATGATCAATCAGCCGAATTGAGCTTTCACTCACACCACCCATCACGACATCATCTACAGCCCCCCAGGTTTCTTTCACGTCATCTGAGGGATTTTTGAAATCAAAAATTAATTGTTTTCCTGCTTGGAGATGATTAGCGGCAACTTGAACTAAATTCTTAATCCCTTGATAGTCTACAATTTCAGGACTATCGACAACTTCTGGCATATAGAATTTGATGCCTTGATAATATTTTTCTCGGTTTGGTGTATCTCCTTCCACAGGTTGCACCCGAACACCTGTGCAACAAATAACGGCGGAGATACCGTCCATCATCGCAGGGGTTAAGGTTTCGGGGATAGTGATATCAGCTTCAAATAGTTCTACTTCATCTCCCAGCATTTCCCGCCCACGCTGACTATCTCTGACTAAAGCGCGTACCGGATAATCCCGTTCCATCAGACGCCGCACGACTCGCTTCCCGACGCCACCCGTTGCACCCGCTACCAGTATCTTACCCAATCGTTTTCCTCCCCTTTGACTTGGTTGTTGACGTTTAGTGTTACCTGAAAATAAGCGTTTTAAGCAGCTAATAAAAGGGATAACCTCAAAATAGGTTAATGTGTTGACAAATCGACCAACATCCCATTGGGAGCGATTATTCTCAGTCATCATCCCCTCCTATACTATTTATTTTTTTCAGTGTACCGAATTTGGCAATGGGGATGAATCCGCTATAGCGATCGCGGATCGTCTTGTGGTGCAACCTAGATTAGGTTTAGGGGGATACCAATATCATTGTCGGGGCGGGTTTAGGAATTCAATGTGGCTGATTGAATCCGGCGCACGCCATGCGCCCCTACAATTTCTGGATCTACTTACGATTCAATCACTGGCGGTAATAGCTCAGAAACTGTAATCGTATAACTGGGAAATTGCAACGGCGAAACACTCGCATCTTCTGCCAGAATTACTTCACTTTGATAACCGTCTGGAGTCGGTTGACGAAAAACGTGCAGTTGTCGATGTTTAAGATCAAACGGTTTCAGTTCCAGAGTTGACAATCACGGATTTTCCGGTAGTTTAGTATAAAATGCTCGAATCTGGACTTGTGCGCCCTAAGCTGCATCCAGAATAATGTTTAAGCTGAATAGGTTTAGCTGTGAGTTCTAAGAATTTACCGGAAACCACTGCCTACGTTCGGATTACCCAGCACTCTTGGCAACAGGGCAAAATTGAAGGAGATGTTCAAGCGGCTGCTTATGAGTGGCAGTTTCAATGGCGTTTCCGTCAAGGTCAGTTAGTCGTCAGACCTGCTTTGGGACGTGCTTTAATTCAAGAACCACTGGGTCGATTTTTAGAGCGTTGCGATTACCAGTTGGAACCAGGAGGAGATTATGCGTTTACTATTCGGGCGGAATTATAAGAGTGTTGAGGGTTAACCCTTCACAGCTTTCGAGGAAACATGGTTTGTAGGGGCGGGTTTAGGGACTTTGGTATCGCTATTGATAATAACGTTTGTTCAAAACCCGCCCTGACCCAATTTTTAGGTCTGAGGTTGTCGGGGCGGATTTAGGGACTTTGGTATCGCTATTGATGATAACGTTCAAAACCCGCCCTGACCTAATTTTTAGGTCTGAGGTTGTCGGGGCGGGTTTAGGGACTTTGGTGTCGCTATTGATGATAACGTTTGTTCAAAACCCGCCCTGACCCAATTTTTAGGTCTGAGGTTGTCGGGGCAGGTTTAGGGACTTTGGTGTCGCTATTGATAATAACGTTTGTTCAAAACCCGCCCTGACCCAATTTTTAGGTCTGAGTTTGTAGGGGCGGATTTAGGGACTTTGGTATCGCTATTGATGATAACGTTCAAAACCCGCCCTGACCTAATTTTTAGGTCTGAGTTTGTAAGTAACGCTCAATCAGCAAGATAGCGACAATATCATCAATCGGTCGAGGCGGCTGGCGCATCCCCTGGGGAATCAGGCGTTGGAGTCCCTTGGGAGGATACATTTGCCAATAGCGATCGCGGGCTTCTAATGTACTATAGCGTTCATCGACTAAGACAATGGGAATAGGGGCGGAAATGACTTCTCGAATTTTCCCTTGCCATTGCTTAGAGGTGGTTTGGTTCCCCATGACAATTGTCTCAATGGGAAACTGCTGAGATAATCGTTTAATGGTTGCGATCGCCTGATCGGATGGGATCACTTGATGATAGGAAATCTCTTGGTCTTTGCCTTTCACGGCTAAACCACATTTATCTCGTCCTGGGTCAAACCCTAATATCATGATTCAAACTATTTATTCCACTATTTTAGCTGTAGCGAGGAACTAACATCAGCATCTGGTAGAGATTCTTCATTCCGCTTCGCTCCATTCAGAATGACATAATTGGGTGCTTGGATACTCACGAGTATGACCAATGACGAATGACCAATGACCAATCACATCGAATTTCGATATTTCTCCAATAATTCTGGCAGGTAATCATACCCATCTACCCCAATTAAAGGAATAATTTTTGACCGCTGCTGCTGTAGGAGTTCTTGGAATACTTCCCCTCCCAATTGCCCCTGCAAAATAGTCAGTAATCCTACGGCTTTGCGCCAGTATTCTGTCCCAATCTGCTCCAATAAATATCCGCCCAAACTACCTGTGTAAATCGTTTTACTCCAGTTTTGTAACTGATAGTAGGCTTGCGCTAGATACGCTAAATTAAGTCCCTGTAAATACAAATCCCCAGAAAATTGTGCGGCTTGCCACCCTTGTTCTAAATAAGTAATCGCCTCTTGCGGTTGTTGCATAACCACATAAGCAATCCCCAAACTACATAAACATAGGGCTTGACTTTGACGATCGCCTAATCGTTCTAACAATTGCCGCCCTTGTTGCAGATACATGATGGCGCTTTCGTAGACATCGGGATCAAGGGCTTGTTGTTGGGCTTGAAAGACCTCACTATAGCCTAAATTCGCCAAGGCGTTGGCTTCACCTAATTTATCCCCGGCTTGCCGTGCTAAAATCAATGCCCGTTGGCTATAATTAATCGCCTCAGCATAATTTTTCTGTGCCACACAAATACGGCTTAAGTGATTGTAATTGGCAATCTCACAGACGCGATCGCTAGCTGAACGGGCAATGTCTAAGGCGTGCTCATGGAATTGTATTGCCCGATTATATCGACCTTGCGCCCGTTGGGAATAGCCTAATAACGTAAGAATTCGCGCTTTCTCTTCAGTTCCCTCGACGCGCCGTAAGGGTTCATCCAGGTAATCCATCGCATTCCGCAGATAATTCCCATTTAACGAGGCAAAAACACCGCCATACAGGGGAAAATATTCCCGTTGGGTAAAGGTGCGGAGAATTTGCAGCGTCGCCTGAAAACAACTATCGATCAAGCGTTCTCGTTGGGGAACCGTTGCTTGATTTAATGCCAGGGCAATTTGTGACCAGATTACCGCAAATACGATAAAGGTGGAAATCGAGAGTCTCGCCCCCATTTTGGAGTTATAGACTCGTTGATCAAACCACTGAACTAACCGACTTTGCAACCATTGCAGAACAACTGTTAATTCTACCCAAGCATCCAGTTCTAACGTTGGTTGTTGGTGAATCCATTCATCGAGGGGTTGATTATACGCCAGCGCTTGAAACAATGACTTAGGTAGAGGACGATTTACCTTTTTTGCCCAGAGTCCCCAAGGACCTCGTTGTTCAGCGAGTTCCTCAAATCCCAGGGAACCCTGACTTTGCTCATAAATCCAGCTTACTAAATCATTTTCCAAATTTCCCCAAGCGGCTAACCCCCCAGTAATTCCTTGGGCTATCTGTTCAAGTTCCCTGGCGCGATCGCGATCAGAACTAGTGGATGCTTCCTGCTGAAGTGTTTTGGCTAATTGAGCCAATTGAGATAGATTCAGGACAGGTTCTCGATTCGGATCGATCGCACGCAGCCAAGCCGTCAACCGTTCACTCGTATCAGCTTGGGTAATTCCTTGGGTAGCCGTTGCGATCGCCTCAGACACCTGATTCTCCTGCTGTACCCGTTCCCATTCGCTGCTAATCATATTCAGCGCCCTCTGCGCCCGTATCGCTTTAGCCTGTTTGAGTTCACTAGCCGGATTATCGATTTGTTCCTGAGTGGTGTTGTGACGTTCATCCAGACAGCGTTCAAACATTTCCCCGGTTCCACTGCTGACACCTGACGCCAGCGTTTGGTAAACCTGTCGCTTGGATCGGATTTTTCCTTTCAGCGTCGCGGCGACAATTTCATCAATCAGTTGAAAACAGCGATCGCGTAATGGTAAAGAGTCTGTCATCGTGTTTTGTTCTCAAAACTTACGTTAATATCCTAGACTTGGGTTAACCTATGTTAATATGCATCCCTCAAATCAAAGCGTTGTGTAGAAGCTAGAATTGAGCCACAGCCTACCTCACACGTCTTTTCACCACAGAGACAACCATGCGTACCCTGTCCCTCCCTTATCCCGATGACTTACTCATTACGTCTGGTAAATCACCCCAAGCCTTAGAATAGCCAGCCCGGAACTCAAGTTCGGGCTAAAAGCTAAAACCCGTTAAAACGGGTTAAAACCTTTTAATGTAGTAAGTTTTAGCTTACTTAAGCTTTAACGCAGAAATTTATTTCCTGGCTATATAAGTCAGCGACATTCCACCGAAATTACTGTGAAGTAGGCAAGAGCAACGGACGATAATATAAGTGCATTAACGGGGTCCTGCTTCGATCGCAGAATTAGCAATGTTGACCATTATCGCTTCGGCTCGATTAACATCTGTACCCATCCCTTTTAATGCCATTCGATAATGGGTATCTTGCCACACCCATTCAATCACCGATGGTGTACAAAAACCCTGACATCGACTCGGTGTAAAGTATCCCCAGATTCCATTGGTGAGGGGAATTTTTTTAATGAATTCATCGTCAGGGGAATACTGTGAATTCACTGGCGTGGCGCTAAATGCACCTACAGTACAATCGGGCATTCCATTGCAGTTTTGCTTTAAGTTTAAGGCAATACTATAGGTATTGGCTGACCTAAAACTATTTACATAAATCCGCTGTCTAAACTTCGGCATTTGGCTGGGTAATAAAATTAAGGTATCGGTTTGTTGCTGGAGTTGCGGTAAGACAGGGGTGAATAGATTCGCTACCGGAGGTTGTTCTGACGGTGTGTTGGGATTAGCGCGATCGCGATTAATTAACTGTCGCGCCATCTGACGAGGAATCCCATAACTCGCCAGGGTGCTAGGAGTAAATGGAGTTTGGGTTGACGCGATCGCTTGCCATTGATTATTCTGATTTATAACAACCGTCTCCCCAGTACTATTGTCCCAAAACCAGTGCGCGATCGCGTAATTCTCAACAACTGTAATTTGAGTAACTTCTGGAGACAACCGAAACCCATTACCCCTTTCCCATAAATCCAGGAGTACAACTTTCCGAATCACTCCCGTATCATCCGCTACAGCAGGCGTCGCTTCTGTCAATATTGTCAGCACCGGATAACTAGCCAATAGAATCAGGCTGGCGATGTACCCAAAACCAAAACTAACCTTCATAATTCCCTGTCATAAAAAAGTTTGTAGTTGCGCTTGTAGTTGCGCTTGTAGTTGCGCTTGTAGTTGCGCTTTAGCGCCGATCAAACTCACGCATCTACTACTATAGAATTATTCCTATCATAACTCCCATAGCATACAACCATGGAGCCAAACTTAACCCTAATTGCCAAAGGACTCTCCCCACTTCTCACACCAGTCAGTCGTCAGATAGGAAAACATCTCATTGGCGAAGAAATCCTAGAACGCCGGAAACTCAATGAAACCGCCTTACAACCCGTTCTCCAAAAAGCCGCCGAGACAGTATCAGAACGAATCCAATGTTATGAACCCGCCGAAATTGACCAAATTTGTTTATTTCTGGAATCTCCACCCGCCGAAACCATAATCCGTCACATTTACGCCGCCAAGCTTTCAGATAATCCTCAAAATAAATTTGAACTGATCCGTCAGGAATGGTTAGCCGCATTCTCCTACTATACCAACATCCCAGAATTTGAACTGCAAGACGCAGCAAATCTCATTTTAGATGATCTAATTGAGGGATGTGAAGAAGCGCTACAAATCGCCATTGATCAGGGTAGACTCGCCGCGCATGAGGCAAAATCAGCATTCCGTCATCAAATCGTGCGGGATGAACTGGCGACGATTCAAAAGACGCTTAACCTATTAACAGCGCCACAAAAACCCGATATTAAAGCAATTCTAACCTTTGAGGAAAACTATCGCCAGCAAGTTAGAGAACGCCACAAATATATTATTCCCCCCGATTTCGATAAGGCGCAGAAACTCCCCATTAATCGCCTCTATGTTTGTCCCAACTTTATCCCAACTCCCACCAAACAAAGCAATCAACCAGAATCCCTAAAAATTACAACCTTTCTCCATAGCATTTATCGCGTTGTCCTGCTGGG